>Ga0066862_10000029_pt1 | contig 48978 bp, 39 predicted proteins | sample ETN02SmetaG_FD_66431 | JGI IMG/M metagenome (GOLD analysis project Ga0066862, IMG submission 66431) | Marine microbial and viral communities from oxygen minimum zone, Eastern Pacific Ocean - ETNP2014F10-02SV255 | ecosystem: Environmental > Aquatic > Marine > Oceanic ... | reverse complement strand
TTTTTTAGTAATTATTGTAGTTTACCATCTAGGTAATTTTGTCCATAGTGTCTCCACTGTTCCATTGTCCATCCAGCAGGTAATCCCGTTGGAGGTAATGGTGGACCAGATGGTACAATTGTATTTTGGAACACAGGTGCTGCACCACCATATGCAGAATTAGCTAAAGTGTCTAATTGAGGTGTGTCATAATTCCATTCAGGCTCTGAATCCCTTCCTTTTACAAATAATAACATGACTAATACAACCATTAGTAATGCTATAAATCCTCCAAGACCCAAAGTCATCATATCAACTCCAAATAATTTTACAGAACTTTCAGCATTCCCTTCAACGGAATTACAATTAGAAGTTGATTTTAAGCATTCAAGTCTTGTTCTTTCATCGATTAGGTCTTCTTTTTCTTCTTGATATTGTACTTTCATTGGATCTTCGTCATCAATTATTAAATTAATTTGGGCATTGAGAATTAACAATTCTTCTTCTAAATCAATTAATTGTTGATTAATCTCTTCATCTGATAAATCTTCTACTACTGCACTATTATCCTCTGTAGAATCTACATTAGAATCTCCAGTTCCCTCTGATACAAACCAATGATGGTAATCATCCATCTCTCTATCAAAACCATTTGCATCTATTCCTGAAAGATCTAATTTGATTTCATCATCCAGTTCAACATATAATTTGCCGGCAGGCTTCAATGTAATTGACCAGGGTGAGTCTCCATCCTCAAAACTAAATTCTTGACGATCATAACAAATTCCTAATGAAACACTACATATTTGGAAAGAACCCTCTAAATCAGTTAAACCAATATCGCTATGTAAATTAAATGTGAACGTTGGTACTTTTCCATCATTCAAATCTTCAACTTGGACTAATACATCGCCAACTTCTGTTTCATCTGTTACAATTGTCATTGGTAAATTAGATACTACCGTTAATACAAGTTGATACTCATTGAAATCTGCATTTCTATCTACGGTTCTAATTAGTAATGTATGTTCTCCAGGTGTCATATATTTCAAATTTAATTCTCCCAAACTAGCTCTCCAAGTTAATGCTCCTGCTTCATCTGTCGAAATTGTAGTATACAATCTAGCCTCTTCATTAGAGTCGTCTACATCCGTAATTATTGATTTTAAATCATATGTTTTTGATTGCCCAACAACCAGAGGTTGACCATCAAAAATACTAATGTCAAATTCAGGTGCATCATTTATTCCATCAATATTTACTACTAATGTTGTATCACTCTGTTTTATTCCATCACTTGCTCTTAAGTCAATTGCTACTGTTCCAAATACATCATCATCAACTGAAGAAATAGATAATATAAATCCAGAGAGTGATGCTGTGACCATGCCTTCATGGCTGGTTCCAAGTATTGTTACATCTAGTAAATCAACACTACTTGGGTTTCCATTTTCATCTGTATCTGAAAGATATTGTTTCAAATCAAGGGTTGTTTGACCTCCTTCATCAAAACCTTGTGAGGGTAATGCTTCCCAACGAGGCATTCCACTTTCAATTACATTGAATAGTAATGTTCCTGAATGGGATTCTACTCCATCATTTACAGTAACATACAAACTTGCTGCTTGTACTTCTCCATCTGCATTAATTGGTATCTGATCAAAAAGAACTTCTAATTCAAATGTATCTGCATGCCAAGCAACGAAATTTGTACTATCGCTCGTTACTACTAAATCTTCATTTGCGGTTTCAGCGTCAGAAATATGTCCATTCATTGATATTTTTTCGGATGTTGATACTTTTACTGTTGGTATCGGGTATGCATCAATTACAGGTTTGGCATTAAGTAAATCAATTGCATCTAATTTATATGCATCGGCACTAACGTGACCTCTTGTATCTGTAAAACTCACCTTAATGTCATAATTACCTGCTGGTGCTGAATCTGGTGCATCAAGTGTAAATTGGTAAAAATTCCCATCAGGACGTAAAGTCGGTGTACCTGTAATCCACTCTGTTGACCATTGATCGGTTGTTCCTGCTGGGCCAACATGTAACATAGGAGTCATTGTTGAAAGGTCATCAACCTTGTCATTTGAATTGGCATTGACTTCAACATTAATCTGATTTCCTCTCTCAACTTGTTTACTTGTCAATAATACCGGATTGTTTGCGGTAGGAGTATGGTCAAGGTTATGTGTTGATGTTTTAGCATTGTTTCCACTATTCTTATCCGCAGTTAATCCAACTACTTCAGCACGTAAACTTGTTGATTGTACATTTGAAGAAACAGAACTAGAATCAAAACTTGTTTGGAATGATTGTGTTACTCCTGATGCAGAAAATGCTTGCAATGAGTCAGAGAAAATTAAATCCTCTTGGTTTGGACCTTTAACATGGTAAATGTTCAAACTTCCTCCAGAAGTATAAGCCTCATCACCATTATTTTTCACAGTGGTAGATACACTAAATTGATCTCCAATCTCAAATCCATTCCCATTCCAATTATTGTTTGTAACAGACAATGAAGTGACTTCTATATCAATTAGTGGCCCCATATCACTATTTCCAGCCACATAAAAATCATTCCAAGATGTATGTGGACCGGACATTAATGCTCCAACTGTAACGGTATTAGATGCACCTCCACCTGCTGTGTTTGCTGGCACAGTCCAAGATGCGGTTTGAGGTGTGTTAGCTGCAAGAGTAAACATTTGGAATCCACCTGCACCATTCTTATTTCCTCCTGTAGTCAACCAAGCTGCCCAACAATAATGAGGATATGAGCCATCATCATAACTCGTTGTACAAATTTTTTCTGTGACTGCTGCATAAATGTAAACTACTGCTGTTCCAGTACCTAAATATTCTGCTTCGATTTCAATATCTAAATTATTTCCATTTGTTACTTGTGTAACTTTGATATCATAATCTTGAGGATCTACCATATTTCCTCCAGAGGTAAATACGGAGTCAAATTGACTATCTGCATAACCATCTCCATCAGTATCAGATCCACCTCCACCTACTATGTAGTACGAGCCTGATGTGGCATCAGCGAATGCTGTTGTTGGATACCCATTTGAATTTGCCATAATGTGGTTTACTCTTCCAATTGAGTTATGGTCATTTGGTGAACTATCCACAAATGATACGTAAGTAAAGTCATTTGGTAAATCATAAGCTAACTGTTTAAGTGAGGGGGAAGAATATCCCATACACGGTCCACACCATGTTGCCCCTACATATTCAGCAAAAACTACTCCTCCATGAGAAGGGGTAGAAGGTGGGTTTGCTGCAGAATAATCTGGTTGAAATTTCATTTCCAAAACGTTTTCATTTTCTTCATTTGTTACCTCTTGAAATGCTAAAATACTCGTAGATGTTAACATCAACGTGCAAATGGCCAAGATAAACAGTCTGTGGTTGCTCATAGTAGTACGTTCTTAGACTCCATTATAATGATTCGCTACAGTTGTCTCTCTTACTACGTAAGAGGATTAACATGATTTTAAGCAAAATATGCATCTATCAGAACCTTCTGCGAGAGGTGTGAGCGAACCTAAGAATATGGAAATTATTGCCCTAAGGGATGATTCGGGGAATACATATTTAATTGAAATGATAGATGAACATTTGAAAATAAAAGGCATAGGAGTTTTTAATCCCTCATCCACACTATTTGACACAAATTTTGGAGATAAAATCACGATTGGTACAAAGGAATTTATTGTATTGCCTGCTTCACTTCCTGAACGATATAAAGGCATGAAAAGAAGGGCCCAGACAATTCAACCAAAAGATGCAGGTTTATTGATTTCAAAAATGGGAATCGGGTTAAATTCTAAAGTTTTAGAAGCGGGTTTAGGTTCAGGAGGATTGTCAATTCAAATTCAAAATGTAATGGGAAACGAAGGAATCCATATCACAGTTGAACCTAGAACTGAACATTCAGAAGTTGGTTTAATAAATTTGAAAAATGGGCATAAATCAGGGTGCAATTTAGAAAGTCATTTCCATATTGAAGGACGAATTGAAGAATGTATCTCAGAAATTACTAAAATTTGCAATTCATTTGATGCAATTATTCTTGATCTTCCTGAACATCCTATAGCAATAGAATCTGTAGCAAATTTACTAAGACCTGGAGGAAGAATTGCTTGTTATTGCCCTGTTACTTCACAAGTAGAGCGTGCTTGGGATGCCTGTGAAAAAATGGGCTTAGAAATCGAATGGGCAGGGGAATTAATCGAAAGAAAATGGGGGCGTGCAATGAAAGGAGGTATTCGCCCTGTTAACGGTCCTTTTGGGCACACTGCATTTTTATTAATTGCAATTAATCTACAGAATTAAGAAACTCTTACCATCTCTGTACATTTCGGACAAGAGAATCTAAATGGAGGTGATTTCCCTGATGGAGGCCTTAGTTTAGCTTGGCATCCAGGACACCTTACAGTTCCATCAGATCCTAACTTATTTGTTGTAGTCTCTATTGAAATTGATTCCTCTATTGCTGGGAGTTCAGGCAATTTTAATTCAGGAATTGGAGGTTCTTCAATTGGGGGTAAATCTCCCATTGGTGGTAAATCTAATAATACTGGCAATTCCATTTCAACAGAATTTTTATTCCTATTCTTAAACCTTCTAATCCTCATTAAAATTACTAACAATACTATTCCCCAACCAGAAAATAATCCAATCATTGTTTGTTTTGCATCTAATTCTCTAAATTTCAAATCTAAACCGTTTGGTGGCAATCTTAAACCATCTACATTTACAGTTAATATTTCACTAGAATCACTTTTAGATGCTAAAGTCGTTTGACTTAATGCAATTATTTGGAAATCAGTAGAAATCGCTGCATTGGTTTTTGGTGTTATTGTCAATTTAATACTCATTTGTGAATCCGGTCCTAATTCATATTCTGCATCATCAATAAAACCATCCCAGGTAAATTCAAAAGAACCAACGTGTGATCCTTCTACACTTAATTTACCACTTACTTGTTCATTAAGTAAATTAATTACAGTCACTGTAACAACTCCACTTCCATCATAATTCATAGATAGCGAAGTTTCTGAAATTGAAACTGCTACTACATTTGAACCTGAATTATAATCACTAGAAATCTGATATTGTAAAGTTTCAGATATTTGTTTTGTTATATCATTACTAGAGATGGCTGTAAATGTAAGAATATATGTTCCAACATCTGTAGATGATGGTATGCCACAAGAAAATGGAAGTGTGACAGATTCTTGTGCATCAATTTCAGCACTTGATTGGATTACACAGGATATTCCATTAGATGAAATACTAAAATTATCATTTTGATTCCCTTGATTACTTACTAATAAATTACCAGATAATATTTCACCTGGAACTAATACTGAATTTGATGCTTGAATTATTAATTCCGCCATATTAATTGGTTCTAATGCTGTGATTATTATTGAATCAGTAACTGAGGGTTTAGATGTATCTTTTACATTTATTTCTACATCAACAGTTCCTAAAGCAGTTGTTCTTTTAATTCCTAAATTAATGTCAACTTGTTCTCCAGGATTCAAGGATAATATGCTTGTGTCTAAGGATATGTCAAAACCTGAAGCTCCGCTTACAGTCACTTCGAATGTTGATGAATCTGAACCAAGATTAGTTACTGTCAGAATTAATTGTTCAAACGCATTGTCATCAACTACTGGAGAAGTACTTGATGCTGAAACATCAACACTTCCCAATGAAGATAATTGTATGATGATATTGATTTCTTCAATAATTTCTGAATTTAATTCTTCAACTATTATCGTGACTGAATAATCACCAGATTGACAATTAGAATCCGCTTCAAAAGAAATTGATAATTCCCGTACACTATTTGGTTCTGCTTCTGTTAAATCTGAATCAGTTCCATTCAAACTTAAACATGAAGGTAATCCTGAAACAACTTGTAAGTCATAATCGTTAACCTGTGTACCTGTATTGATTACATCAATTAGAAGTTCTGCTGAAGTTCCTGCATTTATTTGTAATCTAGAATCTTGAGGACCTACAAGATCAAATGCTGAAAGTCCTTCGATATTCAAGTCATAATTTACTTGTGCTTCTGCTCCATTTAAACCTATTAATTTGATGGTAACTTGATTAATTCCTGACAAATTACTATCTGAATCTAATGTAAAATCAATATCAATTGTGCTTGTTTGCTCTCTTGAAATTGTCAACCATCCTGGTGGAGGTGTTGCCGTTAATCCTGAAGGAGTAACTACTTCTACCCTGTATTCATCTTGTTCAGTACCTAAATTCTTTACAGTAAAAGTAACTGTTTTTGTTTCATCTGAACCTAACATTTCTGATGCTGGAGAATAAATTTCAAGCCCCCAATTTACACCAATTCTAATTTGTACATGGAATGTTGTCTCCTCTCCATTTAATCTGTTTGTAGCTACAAAATCAAATTCACATGTGTCATTTCTATGAGCGACTTCCCAAGGCCTTACAGAAACTAATGCTAATTCTGTCTCATCTACTTCCAATGTTGAACCAACACTTGATACTGCTATGTCACATGGACCTAGTTGTGAGTTTGTAGAATAATCATATCCTACTGCTCTATTTCCAGTATTTGTGATCTCTAAACTTACTTCAGCCGATTGATCAGGCAACCATGTGTGATTGGTAATATCTGAAATTCCAACAGAATCTTGAGTTCCTATTTGAATCACTATTACTGTAGACATTGAAACATTTCCTTGTGTACTTGAAGCCCACAATCTAATTCCATGATATCCCGGAGATGTACCATTAGGTATCACAATTCTAAGTACTGCATTATCTGAAGACATTGGAGACATGTTAGTATATACATCATCAATCCAATAAACAGCCCATCCTGTTGGTAAATTTGCCGTGCTCTTCACCATATTAATGGACATTGAGGTTGACGAAGAGGGTATTTCAAAACAGATACTATCTGTATCTAAAACTAGAAAATTCTTACTTAAAGTCACATATATACAATATGAATCATTTGCATATGTTGCATTATAATATCTTGATAAATTATCATTTGATGCTGTAAAATTATCCCAACCAAGATCTACTGGAATTGGGATTGTATCATTCGTATTGATTTCGAACAATATTTCATAATCGTCACCCTGAGTTAAATTTGTTAATTCAAATGTAGAAAACATATGAGTCGCATTAGTTATTACATTCACGACTACTTCAGGAGTTAAAACAACAATTTGATTTTCTTCAAATAATGCGCCAATTGTTTTATCTGAATCTATTTCAATTACCAAAGGACTGGATGTTGAATTTGAATCACCTGTAAATTCTATAAAACTCCAATTCGCATCTGCTGTTGCTGTAATTTCAATTAAAGTTCCATCATCTACTAGTGTCCCAGGCACATAAGTTGTACCATTAGAGTCATATGCATAACTTAAATTTCCACTTCCTGTAATTGTTCCTTCTGTTAGTTCATATTGTGCAATTACAGAACATCCATAAGTATCATACAAACAAATTGTTGAAAAATCACTACCTAAATCTGTACCATTGAAACTAATATTTGATACAAGGGTTATATTTTCGGCAGGCTGTAATTGATTTCCCTGCCAAGTTGAACTGTAGGTGGCAAGGCCATTAGTGGAATTAAAAGTACTAATCCACCAATTAATCACTGTACCATTCTCATCAAATGCATTCAAATAAAAATCATATTCTAAATTTGGAGTTAGTCCAGATGCATTAACTACAATCTCGACATCTTCCTGTGAGATATCATATTCTGAACCCATTACAGGTTCTACCAAAGTAATAGTTTCATTTCCATTTACAACTGGCTCTGACTGGGCTGAATTGTAATCATCCCACCATTGAACTAAATCTGGTTCGTCAACAATATCGAGTAATATTGTATCATTCATATTACCTAAATTCATAACATCAATATCTACATCTAAAGTTGAACCTGGATTAACTAATAATAATCCTCCAACACCAACATTACTTACATCTATTGATGCCTCATAATGAGGTTCTACTGATAAAATAACATCTATTGAAGAGGTTTCAGAACTACCTGATTGGTTTACTACAAACTCCACCAATGTTTGATCAGAAAGTAATGCTAATGAATCCAAGGTCACCACAATTGTAGTTGAACTGGAAAAAGTAGGAAGTACATCTTCGATTATTGAATCTACAATACTAATATTCCAAGCAGAATGATAATTTGGATTTACTTCTACCGTATAATCATTAATTTGTGAATCATTGTTATGGATTGTAAGTGTAATATTCGCTGTTGTTCCTGGTGAAATTAACAAATGTTGATTTGATAAACTTAATTCAATAGGCCCCGTTGCAGAAGCACTAGATAAAAATGGAGTGAATGCTGAAATTACAACTAATAATGCCAATATGATTCCTGACCTGCGACTAGACTCTGTTATACTCACAACCTACGGGACATAATACGCCCCTATAAGGGGCGTGGGAGAAAATATCACTCCTTGCGCAACATTTCCATCTTTTCAGGAATTATACGTTCCCAACTAAAATGACCTAAGCCAGTTGGGTCTCTACCAAAATGTCCTCCAGATGCACTAACAAAATATATTGGATTTCTAAGTTCTAAATTTTCAATGATTTTCTTGGGTGAAAAATCAAAAACTTTGGAAATTCTTGATTCAATATCAACATCTGAAATTATTCCTGTTGAATGTGTATCTATATTGATACTAACTGGCTCTTCTCTACCAATTGCATATGCTACTTGAATCGTGCATTTGTCAGCTAATCCACTAGCAACTACGTGTTTCGCTACCCACCTTGACATGTATGCTGCAGATCTATCTACTTTGGTAGGATCTTTTCCACTAAAGGCCCCACCACCATGTGGTGCACTTCCACCATATGTATCAACTATGATTTTTCTTCCAGTTAATCCTGCATCTGCATAGGGGCCTCCTGGATCCACAAATCTTCCAGTTCCATTAACAATAATTTTTGTTTCGGAATCTAATAATTGTTTAGGAATTACATATTCAATCACATGTTTTTCTAATTCGTCATGAATATATTTTCTTTCTAAATCTATACTTCCTGTTTCTTCTGTCAAATCTTTATGTTGATTTGCAAGAACTACGGTTGATGCCCTTAATGGATTTCCTTTTGCATCGTATTCAATCGTAACTTGACTTTTTCCATCTGGCCTAACCCAAGGTAGTATATTTTTTTCTCTGACTTCTGTCAAACGTCTTGTTAATTGTTGAGATAAGATGCTTGGAAGTGGCATATAAGTTCCTATTAATCCTGGGAATGATTCTGATTCTGTACAAGCATAACCAAACATCATTCCTTGATCTCCAGCACCGCCAACATTAACTCCATCAGAAATATCTGGAGATTGCGTTGTAATTGCTACACGAACTTCACATAATTCTTCACTAGTTGCATCCATACCAATTTCATGAGAGTTATATCCTACTTTAGCACATGTATCTCTAGCTATTTTTTCATAATCAGGTACTTCTCCTTTTACGGTAACTTCGCCACCCAATACAATCAGACTTTTATTATCCATTCCTTTTACTAATGTTTCAACTGCAACCCTTGCAAATGGATCAATACTTATACAAGCATCTAATATTGCATCACTTATTTGATCACACAATTTATCTGGGTGTCCTGAACTTACAGACTCTGAAGTAAAAAGTCGTTCTCCCATAACTCGTCCTAATAGACATAGTTCATGAAAAGTTCGGTGAGAATTTTGCGCCAATTTGAAGGGGTATATGCTCTCGGAGGTCTATGGGCGACTCTAACGAAGTCAACTGGCATCCTACGAATTACCGAACAAATACATTGGGAGATATCTCATCTAATGGTAAAAAAATGTTAGGTTCAACAGTCACATTATGTGGATTTGCTGAAGTAATTAGAGGGAAAGGTGCTGTATGTTTCATAAAATTAAGAGACGGGACTGGAAATTTACAAGCATTTATCAAAAAAGGAAATGTTAGTGACGAAGAATTAGAAATATCTCAAACAGCAAGTCGTGAATCAACATTTCAAATAACTGGAGAAATTGCTGAAAAAAGGCCCCCGCGTGTTCCAGAAGGGCAACCATTACCTCCCTCAGAATACGAAATTGTTGCTAACAAAGTTACAATTCTTTCATTAGCAGATACGCCTATGCCATTAGGAGTTACAGACAAAGTTGAAGTAGGAATGGATGTAAGACTAGACAATAGATTTCTAGACCTCAGAAGAAAACATGTCAATGCCATGTTTAGATTACGTAGTAGAATTCTCCAATATGGCAGAGAACATCTAATTTCAGAAGGTTTTGGTGAAATTAATAGTCCAAAAATCATTGCTGCTGCTGCAGAGGGTGGAACAAATTTATTCCCAATAAAATATTTTGATAGAGATGCTTATTTGTCTCAAAGTCCACAATTATACAAACAGTTAGCTGTAATGGGTAATTTAGAACGTGTTTTCGAAATCGGACCAGCATTTCGAGCCGAAAAACATGATACATATAGACACCTGAATGAATTTATTTCCTTTGATATTGAAATGGCTTGGGCAAGTGATGAAGATGTAATGTGTGTTCAAGAACGTATGATTTCTCATATCTGGACACAAATTAAAACAAATGATCATAATTTAATTGATGACATAAACGAATTTAGAATATCAGAAGAGAAAGAACCAATTGCAGTAAAAATTCCTTCGATTCCATTCCCCAGAGTTTCATACTGTGAAGCAATTGAATTAATTAAAAATAAAGGTGTTGAAATTAATTGGGGTGATGACATAGAAGCACATCATGCAGATATGTTAGCAGAAAAATATTCAGAGTTCTATTTCATTCCAAAATGGCCAATGTCAATGAAACCATTCTATATCTTCCATGATAAAAATGAAACATCAGCTACTGGTGGTCAATTATCTCGTGGTTTTGATTTAAATTATGGGCGTGATGAGATGACTAGTGGAGGTCAAAGAGAACATCGTGCCAACGTGTTAACTCAAAATTTATTAGATGTAGAATTAAATCCAGATGACTTTGATTTTTATGTGGATGGATTCCGTTATGGAGCCCCTCCTCATGCAGGTTGGGGACTTGGAGTTGCAAGATTATTGATGGTACTTACCGGTGCAGGAAATGTTAGAGAAACTGTATTGTTCCCAAGAGACAAAAAAAGATGTACACCCTAATACATAACGATTGTATTGAAGACTAAGAACTACTCCGAGAGTCATGGCGAAGCCACGTTTTGCGTTTCTACTTCTAAAGGAACACCCCTATGGTAGAGAAATGTTAAAACAAATTTTATCAGAAGGTTTTGTACCTACAATTGTAATTGAGGAAGATTCAGAGATAGGTACAGAAGAAAGGGAAAAATTCCTTAAGCGTATCGAAGGGCACCCCATAGCTCCTGAAATTTCAATACAATTAGAAGGTTTAAACATTCTACATGAAACTGTAAAAATACATAACTCTGAAAAAGTAATGCCGTTTCTTAATAACTTGGAATTAGACTTAATTGTATTTGGAGGAACAAGAATTATTCGGGGAGAGATTCTAGATTATCCTATAGATGGGGTAATCAATTCACACCCAGGCCTATTACCTGATTGTAGAGGCTCCGCATCTCCCGCTTGGTCTGTTTATCACGATATTCCAATTGGTTCATCGACCCATTTTTGTGATAATGGTGTAGATACTGGCGATTTGTTACTTCGTAGAGAAATCCCCGTAAAAAAAGGAGTTACTTATGAAGATCTTTGTTATGAAACGTTAGTCTTAGCAGGTGTTTTAATGAAAGAAGCATTAATTGCATATGATGAAGGACGGTGGGATGAATTGAGACATCCTCAAGGCGAAAGTCAATGGCCAACATTTCGAAATGCACCCCAGGACATTCTTGATGAAGTAAATAAAAAATTAAAGAACGAAACATATGGGCATTATGTGAATTAAAAAAGCAATTGAAAAATAAATTAATGAATTGAGGAATTAAAAATGAAAGAAGAAAATTTTCCATTTAATAAATCGGTACTAAATGGGTATCGAGCACTAGTTTGCGGGGCTTCTAAAGGTATAGGGAAAGAAGTTGCAAAGTCAATGGCTAAAGTAGGGGCAGATGTAATTATTTGTTCAAGAAATAAAGATGCTTTAGAAAAATTACGTTTAGAATTAATAGAGTTAGGTGCTAATACTGTAACTGTTTTACCATTAGATCTTGAAGAAATTAATGATGTTACTAATTCAATTTCAAAACTTCTTGATGATGGACCTATTCACATTCTTATCAATAATGCCTCTGGGCCTCCTGGAGGTCCATTACTTGCTAATGATATTAGTGAATTTGAGACTGCTTTTGAAAGACATCTTTACGCATCACACACAATTACAAAAATGTTAGTACCTGGAATGGAAGAATCTGGAATTGGAAGAATTGTCAACATAATCTCAACATCTGTAAGAGAACCAATTGACAATATTGGATTATCAAATACATTGAGAGGTGCTATGGCCTCATGGTCAAAATCACTATCAAGAGAATTACATCCATGCATAACAATAAACAATATACTTCCAGGTTTTACTAATACTGGTAGGTTAAGTTCCTTAGCAAATTCAATTAGTGATAAAACAGGAAAAGAGGTCTCTGAAATAAGACAAAAATGGATGGAACAAGTCCCAATTGGACGATTGATTGAGCCACAGGAAACAGCGTTGGCAATTACCTTCTTATGTTTGCCTTCTAGTGGAGGAATTAGAGGAATTAGCATGGCTGTCGATGGTGGAAGAATGCGATCTATATGAGTGATTTAAATGGAGTTTGATATCTTTTTTTCAATTAGTCAGACTCCAGATTACAAAGGAGAACTCCCCTCTGAAGATACAATGTATTCGAATTTCTTCACTCAGTTAGAACTTGCCGACAAAATAGGTTTTGGTGTTGCATGGGTTGCTCAATCTCATCTTTCAACAGAAATTCAAAAATTGAATAAAAAACCTGTGATTCCCCATTGGCAAGGTGAAGTGGGATTGTGTACCGATTTCTTTCAGCTTGCTCATCAAATGTTTGCTAGAACAAAAAATATTGAAGTTGGTAGTGCTGTAATGAGCCTTTTTTGTAATGGTGGACCTATTGGAATGGCTGAAAGAATTGGAGCATTTCTTGCCTTACATGGATTAAATAAAAATGAAAACAGGAAATTAAACATTGGTTTTTCTTCTGGTCGCTTTGAATTTATGGCACGCCCTTACGGAATTATTCCAAGAAATTCTATTGAGGAGGCTGCATGGCCAGTTTTACGTGGTCAAATTTTCTTAGAAGCATGTGATATCTTTTTGAGATTAATTAGAGGGGATGTCATATCTAGTGAAGATATTCGTAAAACTGTTTTAACAAGGGATCTTTTTAGAAATGATGAATCATGGGAAATGGTTCAAAATGCAAAGAATCAGCTAAAAGAAGATTCGGAAAATGGTACTTACATTAATATCTCCAATAGATGGGAATTTGAAAAAATAAAAACAATTCCTCAAAAATGGAATAGGGGACTTTTGAACCTTATTGCTGGAACTCATGATCCAAACGCACAAAAATTTTGCAACACTCTTTACCCTGTAAATGTGTTTAATCTATCAATAACCTCTCCTGAAATTATTGATTCTACACATGAAAGAATGAAGAAAGATTTTCACACAGATGGAGGAGAATGGGAGAGAAGAAATATGCCTAGAACCGTATTTATATTTATTAATGAAGAAGAAGGATTATCCAAAGAAGAAAAAAACCTAGAGGCAAGAAAAGAAGCAGACGCTGCCTTGGGAAGTTATTGGAATGCTCTTGAAGGAACAATAGATCCTGAAAAGATTTCAAAAGCATCTAATAACGCATTAATAGGTGATTCTGGAGAAATAATTAAACAAATCAAAGAAAGATTTCATCCTGATGATAGATTAATGACTTGGTTTGATTTTTTCAATCATGATTCAGAAAGAGTTTGTAGGAATATGGCGTCTTTTATGGAGTTGGTCGCCCCTCATTTTACCACATAAAGATGATTCATATGAGCATAAAACATGAACAGGAAACAGCTGTATCTCCTGGAAAGCCGGGTAGTGGAGTTTACCCCGAATCTCCTCTTGGGAAATCAGAACAGGGTATTGCCACTGGAAGAGATGTAGATTGGCAACCACTAGTTGATTATCGTAGAAATGGTGTTTCAGAAACAACAATACATGGTGCAGTTGCTTGGGCACATGGAAATGAGATTATTCATTCATTTGGAGGGAATGTTCTTTGTTATGGACGTTCAATGATGAAACCAATAATGATGAAGACATTTGCAGAAATTCTAGATCCTGAAACCACATGGGAGCAAAAAGCAATTGCTGTTTCTAGCCATAATGGAGATACAGAACATGTAGCCTCTGCTCAGTCTCTTCTTAAAGAAGCAGAATGGGGGTTAATGCAAACTCCACTAGATACTCCATTAGTCCAATTTGGAAGGCAAGTAAGAAGGCCAAGAAGATGGTTTCACACATGCTCTGGAGAACATGCCGCTATACTCAAAGGATGCAAACTAAAAGGTTGGAATCGTGCAGGATATACATTACCTGGACACGAGGTTTTTCAACACTATTTAATGAACTTAAAAAAAGTATTAGGCGATGAATGGGAGCCACTAAAAGTAGGGAAAGATGGATGTGGACTACCTACTGTATCCAATACTGTAAATGAGTTGGCAATACTTTTTTCTTATTTAGTCCGTGATAAAAACTCTGATTGGATTTGGGATTCAATGATTAAAAATCCAGATTTAATTGGAGGATTTAATAGATTAGATTCTACAATAATAAAGTCTTGTAACGGTAATGTTCTGGCAAAAGAAGGTGCGGATGGATTACTAGGTCTTTCAATCATTCACGAAGATTTTCCCAACGGTCTGGGTATAGTCATTAAAATTGCACATGGGTGGAATCCACAAGCAACATGGTATGTTGCTAGAGCAATTCTTGGAGTTCTTGGATTTAATCTAAGAAATCCATATCCCTTAGAAAAACAGAAAGCATTTATTGTCCCTGGTATTGTTCCACCATCAAAATTAGAAATTCTTGAACAAATTCCAACATGGGATGAATGGGATCCAAATACAGATAGATGGCTATATGATTGGAAGAAGCATGTCAATAATGGTGTTTTTGGAAATTTAGGTGCTATGGGTGAAGAAGAATGATTAATATTCAAAATTACATTAATGGTAAATTTATTAATTCAATTAATAATGAAGTTATAGAAAATTATAATCCTGCAACTGGTGAAGAAATTGCGACAATTCCAAGATCGTCTCCAAAAGATATTCAAAATGCAGTAAATGCATGTGAAAAAGCAAAACTTTCTTGGTCAAAACTATCTATAAGCGAACGCTCAAAATGGTTGGATAAAATTGCTAATGAACTAGAAAAACGGTTTGAAGATGTTTCAAAACTTGAATCAATAGATACTGGAAAACCTATTTCTCTTGCTAGAACTGTTGATGCCACAAGATCGGTCAGTAATTTTAGGTTCTTTGCAAATTTAGCAAAAAATATGAAAGAAAAACAATTTGAAATGAATGATGCCATGAATAATGTCATCAATAAACCCGTTGGAATAGCTGGTTTAATCACGCCATGGAACCTTCCTCTATATCTTCTATCTTGGAAAGTTGCTCCCGCATTAGTAATGGGGAATTGTATAATTGCAAAGCCCTCTGAATTAACGCCTATGACTGCAAATTTATTGGCTGAAATAATAGACGATGTCGGTTTACCAAAAGGTGTTTTTAATTTGGTTCATGGATATGGAAATGAATGTGGGCAAGCAGTAGTAGAACATCCAGAAATAAATTTGATTTCTTTTACAGGAGGAACTGAAACTGGAAAAATTGTTGCAAAAACTGCTGCTCCAATGTTTAAGAAAATTAGTCTCGAATTAGGCGGGAAAAATGCAACAATAATCCTAAAAGATACTGACATAAAATCAAACATCAAAAATATTGCAAAATCTGCTTTTCTAAATCAAGGTCAAGTTTGTTTGTGCGGTTCAAGGATCCTAGTTCATGAATCAATCTATTCTTCATTTTTAGAAGAATTATTGAAATATGTATCTACAATGAAAATAGGAGATCCTCTTAATGAAGATACTCAACTTGGTTCATTAATTTCATGTGAACACCGAGAAAAAGTTGAGAGTTATATCAAATTAGCAATTGAAGAAGGTGGGGAAGTTGTTTTAGGAGGGGAACGCCCTAAATTAAATGAGAAGTTTGCAAACGGTGCTTTTCTAGAACCAACAGTAATTATTGGATTAAATCATAATTCAAGAACTGCTACTGAAGAAATTTTTGGCCCCGTAGTCACAATTCATAAATTTAATGAAATAGATGATGCAATAAATATTGCTAATTGCACTAAATATGGCCTTGCAGCAAGTATTTGGACTCAAGATACAAACTTGGGTGAAAGTATTGCTGAACGGCTAGATACTGGCATGGTATGGATAAATTGTTGGCTCCATAGAGATTTAAGGGTTCCATTTGGGGGGGTAAAAAGTTCTGGGTTGGGTAGAGAAGGAGGATTATATTCTCTACAATTTTTTAGTGAATTACAAAATATATGTACAATGGACAATACAAATTAAAACATTGATAAAGCAATGATTGAACCAGCTATAGCCCCACATAATAATCCAAATGATAACCAAATTGAATAACGAAATGCTGGTATCAATTTCTTTTGCCAAAAATAACACATCCAAAGCCATTGGAGATAAAAAATAAGCAATAAAGGAAAATAACCATGCCCATAAGCCATGAACATAAATATCAGATTACAAATTACTCCACCTAAGATCATATCCCTGAGAGAGGTCTCAAACCTCTTAGATTCTATAAAAAATAAGGCAAACCCAAATAAAAAAGATGATATGACTATAAGTTGGAATTCAAAGGCAGTTCCAATATAATATTCTGAGCTAAGGTATCCTCTATCAGGGAATTTATTATTAAGAAATGTAGAAATAATTCCTGCTGGAATTCCAATTAATGGGGGCAATATTGAAGACTTCAAATCCCCCTTAACCATGTTTTGATTTCCAACAACTAGAGTGTGGTCTCCTTCACTAGAATATTCGGCCACGTTTGGACATCAACAATCATCTTATGAATTCTTTCAATGGGTTCATGTGCTTGTTATTATTCGAACATACATGGGCGGAGGTAGAATTGTTGCAGGGCTTCTTGCACCACACCCTCCTCATCTTGTTTATGCAGAAAACCCCCCTCAAAATGAACCAAAAGCAGAATGTGGCTGGGAATCCCTTCGATGGGGGTACGAACGATTAAGAAAACAACTTGAAAATATTGACTATGATGTTATTGTAATACTATCCCCCCACTGGCAAACATACGTCGGAACTCATTTTCTTGGATTGGAAAATTTTAAATCTTTAAGTGTCGATCCGATATTTCCAAATTTATTTCGTTATCACTATGACCTAAACATTGATGTTGAATTGGCAAAAATGATTCATGATGAAGCAGAATCAGATGGGCTTTCTGTACGAATGATGGAAAATCCAGATTTCAGGGTAGATTATGGCACCATTACTTCTTGCCATCTAACAAACCCAAAATGGAATAAACCAATTGTCTCAATATCTTCAAATCGATCTGTACATTATTATTCAGTAGAAGTTATGCAAGAAATGATGGTCAAATTAGGCGAGGCGACAAGAAAAGCGATTTGGAAAAGTGGAAAAAAAGCAGTTGTGATTTCTAGTAATTCTCTATCTCATCGCCACTTTGTTAATGAATCGGAAGTTCCTGAAGACATGTCAAAAGAACATATTACAAATCATTCACAATATCTATGGGATATGAAAATAATTGATATGATGAAAAAGGGTAAAACAAAAGAATTAATTGAAATGATGCCAGAATTTACTGAACAAACTGTTGCTGAAACGGATGGAGGAGCACTTACATGGATGCTAAGTTCACTTGATTATCCCACTTACCCTGCAACCATCCACGAATATGGTACAATTATTGGCACTGGAAATGCTATTGCCACATGGGATACAAATGATGAGAAAAGAAACATACAAGGAGTGAGTTCAAAATGACAGAAGGAGAAGTAGTTCTTGGATTATTTGTTCCTGCTCATCCTCACCCCTTATTATGCCCTGAAAAAAATCCAGGATGGGCTAGATTAAGAGAAGCATATGAACAAGCAAGAATGATTATTGAAGAAAGTGAAGCAGAATTAATTCTTGTTTATTCTACGTTGTGGACTAGTATCATTGGACATCAATTTCAAGGCCTAAAAGAACCAGAATGGGTTCATGTGGATCATGATTTTCACTACTTGGGATCTATGCCTTATAAATTTCAAATAGATACTGACTTTGCTGATGAATTAGTGATTTCAGCAAAGTCAAGAGGTTTAGAATCAAGGGTTGTTTCCTATTATGGATTTCCAATAGATACTGGCTCTGTTGTGGCTCTTTCACTACTAAACCCTGACAATAGATTGCCTTCAGGTATTTGCTCTAGCAATATGTATTCTAATAGAGCGGAAACAATTGTATTAGGGAAATCTGCCAATGACGCAATTAAAAAATCTGGAAAGAAAGTCGCAGTCGTAGTTGTTAGTTCATTATCAAATAGAATGTTTACTGATAAAATTGAACCCCATCAAGAAAAAATACATTCACAAAAAGATGATGAATGGAATAGAAAAATTCTAGAATTTTTAGGTGAAGGTAGATTAGAAGATGTAAGTCAATTGTCAAGAGAAATTCATCAACAGATTCGGGTTCAAAAAGTTGTTGCTTTCAAACCAATGTGGTGGCTAGCAGGAGTTATGGGGCAACATAACAACTTTGCTGGAAAAGTGCATGCATACGAATCTGTACATGGTGCTGGTTGTGCAGTAGTTTCCTTAATTCCAAAGTTAGATGATGTTGGGGATAAAGAGTATGATGAGGATGATGTGGAAACATACCGTGGGGATCGAAATGTGCTAGATACAATAATTACTGAAAACGAAAATGAGGACCCACATATCCAAAATGAAGATTTGTCTGAAGAAAACTTATCCGAAGGTGAGAAGTTTTCAAGTTCTCGTGCGCCAAAGCCAGTTGGTGCTTATCCGCATGCAAGAAGAGTTGGTGATTTACTATACCTTTCAGGGGTTGGCCCAAGACAACCTAAATCAAATGCGATTCCAGGAGGGCCTGTGAAGGATTCTACCGGGAAAAAATTAAATTATAACATGAAAGCACAAACAATAGCTTGTATTGAAAATGTTAAAACTATTCTAGAAGATTCTGGTTCCAGTATGGAAGACATAGTAGATATTACTTCATTTTTAATCGATATGGATCGAGACTTTGAAGATTATAACACGATATATGCAGAATATTTTAATGAAATACAACCAACTAGAACAACATTAGAAATTAGTGCGTTACCTACAGCAATTGCTGTAGAAATGAAAGTAATTGCAAAATTAAACAAATAATTAAATTAATTGATAAATCTTTAACAAGTTTACTAAATTCGGTGAATACATGAAGGGTTTTACTCCTAAAGATTTAGTCGGCATAGTCCTCCAACCTATTGAAAAAATCTCAGACACCCTAGAACGAAAATTAGGACTTTTTTCAGTAGTAATTATCTCATTATCTGCAATGCTTGGATCCGGATTATTTGTATTACCTGCATTAGCAATGTTGGAATTAGGCGGAGGAACAAATCCAGTAGGAGGGATTTGGTTGGCCTATCTATTTGCTGCTTTAATTGTACTACCAGGTGCTCTTTCCAAAGGTGAACTCGCAACTGCAATGCCCTCTTCTGGTGGTTCATATGTATATGTAGAACGTACATTTGGCCCCCTTATTGGAACTATATCTGGACTTGGGCTTTGGGCAAATTTTATGCTTAAGTCTGCTTTTGCTCTAATCGGATTCAAAGCATATCTTTGGGTATTAGAAGGTGTATTGAATATTGAAATTGATGAACATTTAGATAGAATTGCTATAGTTCTACTTGTTCTAATTGTAATCATCAATATTTTAGGTCTCAAAAAAATAAAAAAAGTGCAAATACCAATTGTTGTTAGCTCTGTTGGGTTCTTATTCATAATCTGTATATGGGCCGTATTTACTATGGATTTTAATTGGAATAACGTATTTTCTAAATCCGCTTTTGGTTCTGGTCCAGAAGCAATAGCAGGAACAGCAGCCTTTGTTTTCGTTGCTTATGCTGGAGTAACAAAAATTGCTGCTGTTGGTGGTGAAATTAAAAATCCGAATAAAAACATGCCATATGGAATTCTTATCTCTTTACTTATTAGTTGTTTACTTTATGTAATTATTTCAATAATCATGGTAGCAGCAATTGATCCAATCGACTTTATGAAAGATGGAAAACCTAGAGAAGATCCAATTTATATTTTCGCAAATGCAGTAGGTGGAGATGTTATAGGAATCTTTGCATCATTTCTAGCAGTAATAACCATGACATCAATGGCTCTTGCTGGAATTATGGCATCATCTAGATTCCCTTTTGCAATGGCAAGAGATAATTTACTTCCTGAAGCAATAGAAAATGTACATCCCAAATATGATACTCCTCATCTTTCAATAATCCTCACAGGATTAGCAATGGGATTAGCGATTACATTCCTAGATGTGAAGGATGTTGCTAAACTTGCTTCTGGATTTAAAATAATGATTTTTATCGTAATTAATTGCTGTGTAATTGTATTAAGAACTGCTTCAAAATCACATTCATGGTATAATCCTCAGTGGAAATCTCCAATGTTCCCTTATATCCAAATTTTTGGCATTATTGTAAGCACATGGATGTTAATTCTAATGGGCGAAAAAGCATTGATTGGAGGATTAGTAGCAATCATTGCTGGTGTGATCATCTACAAATCATATGGTGAAAAACATTTCAAACCTGAAATAACTCCTTGGGAAACTTTCAAACTAATGTTAAGAAACCCAGATGAAGCAGAACAAAGACGATTTTATGCCGCATTTCATGCTGCAGACACACAAAGAAATAATCACTTAAACCTTCATGAATTTGTTGCAGCATTAAAGGCATTAGAACTTGGTGAGGAAAATAATGATGCTTTAAGAGAATATTTCCATGCTGCAGATGAAAACAATGATGGAGTTGTAGATATTGATGAATTTTTGTCATATATAGAAAAAAGTAGTGATTAAATTGTAATAATACCAAGCGAGGCATTCAAACCAAAGAAGATATTCGCGATACTTGGAGCGGACTATGTCAATTAAATCCGATGTACGAAAAATCACAACTAACACCTTGCAACAAATGAAGCAAAACGGTGAAAAGATTTCCATGCTTACTGCATATGATTTTTCATTGGCGAGAATTGTTGATTCAGCTGGGATTGAAGTAATCCTTGTTGGTGATTCTGCATCAAATGTAATCGCTGGTCATGAAACCACTCTTCCCATTACACTGGATCAAATGATATACCATGGGGCTTCAGTTGTAAGGGGGACTTCAAGAGCATTAATTGTAGTAGATTTACCATTTGGTTCATATCAAGGCAATTCAAGAGAGGCATTAAATTCTGCAATTAGGATAATGAAAGAAACGGGCGCTCATGCTGTAAAATTAGAAGGTGGTGCAGAAATAATTGATTCCGTTGAACGAATTCTCTCCGCAGGAATTCCTGTTATGGGCCATCTTGGATTAACTCCCCAATCAATATACAAATTTGGAACATATACCGTTAGAGCAAAAGAAGATGCTGAAGCTGAAAAATTAATTGCGGATGCAAAATTACTAGAATCTGCTGGTTGCTTTTCAATTGTTTTTGAAAAAATACCCTCACAATTAGCAAAAAATGTCACTAGTAAACTTTCTATCCCTACAATAGGAATAGGGGCAGGACCAGATGTAGATGGTCAAGTTCTCGTATTGCATGACCTTCTTGGTATTACACATGAATTTAATCCTAGATTTTTAAGACGCTATTTGAACCTACATGATGAAATCATGGGAGCAATTTCAAAATATGTTGCAGATGTTAAATCACTTGATTTCCCAAATGAAAGTGAAAGTTACAACTAATCCCAACTTAAATCATCATCTTCAATTATCTTTGGTTCTATTTCACTTACTTTTGGTGTTTCTACCACAGGTTTCTTTTCTCCAAGTAAATTCATTGCATTGCCCAATTTTTCCTCTTTATTTTCCACTTTAGGCATTACAGTTTGTTGAGGAACTACTGCTTGAGGAAGAGGAGGTTGAACAACCTGAGGAAGAGGAGGTTGAACAACCTGAGGAAGAGGTAATGGTGGCAACGGTAAGGGTAAAGCCGGAAGTGGAGAAATTACAGGATTGATTGTATTAAAATTGGGAGCAATTCTCGGAATTACTGATAACAAGGGTTCTTCTTCATACTCCTCATATTCACCTCTAGAGCGTTGAATCATAATCACCAATAATATTGTAATAATTAGCATCAATAATAATGAAGAATAAATAATTACTTTCTGTGAATCTTCAAAAAATCCCCATAAGATTGTTTCTTCCACCTGTAAATAAAATGTTTCTTTAAATCCATAGCAACCAACTTCAATTGTAGTTGATCCCGAACCTTCAAACTTCAAATATAATTGATTGTTTTCTCTAATGATTTTCCCTATTTCAGATGTTACTATAGCTGAATTAGCATCACAAAAAGAAACTATGTTTTCTGAATCATCAACTGCTGAAATCAACAATCTCACAGTATTTCCTTGCTTTACTTCACCTTCATATTCAATTCTAAGTTTTTTTACATCTCCAGGTTTTATCTCAATTACTATTTGTTCAGACAAATCTAATCCTGAAAATTCCATCATTACAAAACCACTTGCATCTCCTGGTTTAAAATCGTAATATCCTATGCCTCTACTGCTAGGATTCATTTCACCTGTCCCATTAGTTAAACTCCAATTTACATTTAATGCAAATCTATTACCATACTGGTCTTCGCCCTCTGTGAGCAATTCAATCATTTCACCACTTTTTACGGTCAATTGATTTGAACTAGTTTCAGTAAGAACAAGTCTAATTGCTTCGCCATGAATGAAATCACATGTAATTGAAGCACTACCTCCTTCTGAAATTACTTGGATTTCATATAAACCAATTGTTTCAGTTGTAAATATATATCCGTTTTCTTCTAATGTTCCAGTACTAATTTGACCATTTATTGTCCAAGTCATTTGAATATTTTGAATAATATTTCCTGCAGAATCGATTGCTCTAGGGTTTAAGTCAAGTACTTCATCAACTGTAAATGTCATTCCATGCCCATCTAATAAAATTTGATTTAATTCTCCTGCAGACACCAAAATATCATATTCGGACGCAAAAAATTGGCCAGTATGCGGATCTGTATATTCTGAAAATATCTTCCATGAACCAACTGACCATCCATCAAATATTGCTCTATCTCCTAAATCATTAAGCCATTCTGATGCTTCAATATCACCTGTACTCCAATTACTAATTACTGGCCATTGATTGCCATCCGCATCAACTAATACCGATTGCATCTCAACAAATTCATCTGAATTAATTAACATTTCATCTCCGATTATAGATAATCTAATCGGAACTCCATGTGATATGTTGAATGATAAAAATACTTCAATTCCTGACTCTTGTACGGATAGATTATGCCAACCCATATGTTTAGGGCTCCATGTTATTTCATTGGATATAGACAAAGTACTACCTTCGGGATAAGTCCAATTTTGTTTTTGTGGAAATAATGAGAATATGTTTCCACGTATATCTTCTCCTTGTAATGTAATTATTGTTGATTCATCTGCAGAAAAATTTTCTTTCGATGCATGAATTATCAGGTTTTCAACATTACCTTGTATCACATTAACTGATATTGATTCATTAATACTTCCAGCACAGGCCCATATTGTTGTTTGACTTAGTATTCCTGGTGTAAATCTAGCCTGTTGTAAACCTATTATTGGAGTAATAGAGCCATGTTCAGTACTCCACTCTGGATCTATCCCAATCACTGCACCACTAGAATCTTTTAAGGTAGCCTGAATCAATAATGTCTCATGAGAGGGTAAAGTAACTGTTGATTGCTGAAATTCTATTGAAGCAACATTTGGAGCATCAACACAATCAGAAGAACTACTATAGAACTCATATTTTTTCAGAAGTGGAGATGTTTCTTCGCCTAAGTCATATGTGAAAAATGTGAGAATTAAAATCAAAAAAATTGACAAGATTACTCTAACCCGCACTTCTGCCACCAAAGATGCGAGGGGTTTTAATTCATCAAAGGCTCGCAATAATTATCGAAATTAATAACAATGTTCATGGGTTATTGATTGGAAGTGTACATGAGTGCGATGGACGAACTATGGGTAGAAAAACATCGGCCGCGAAGTGTAAATGAGATTAAGGGCCAGCCATCAATAGTAAGTCGGCTTCGTGCATATGCAAATAACGGCACATTTCCACATCTTATGTTAGCTGGACCACCAGGCACAGGAAAAACAACAGCAGCCATGGCACTTACAAGAGATATTTATGGAGAAGAATTCAGAAACAATCTTTTAGAAATGAATGCTAGTGATGAAAGGAAATTAGAAAGTATACGTACAAAAGTAAAAAACTTTGCAAGAACTTCACCATATGGAAATGCTCCTTTCAAAATAATATTTCTAGATGAAGCAGATGCATTAACTAATGATGCTCAAGGGGCGTTAAGAAGAATAATGGAACAACATGCGGCTACCTGTAGGTTTATTCTATCTTGTAATTATTCTTCAAAAATCATTGAGCCTATTCAATCACGTTGTGCTGTTTTCCGTTTTAGGCCATTAGCAAATGATCAAGTTGAAACACAAATAAAATATGTAGCAGAAAATGAAAATGTAGAACTTGACCAAGATGCATGTGATGCTATTGTCAGAGTAAGTTTAGGTGATTTACGTAAAGCCATTACCGCATTACAAGTTGCTGCAGCAGTGAACAAAAAGGTAACAAGAGAATTAGTTTACGAAACTACTGCCACAGCACCTCCTGAAGTTTTACATCAATATCTAATGGCTTGTAAAGAAGATGGGTTTCATGCTGCAAGAAGAAGATTAAAAGAAATTCTCAATAATTTTGGACTTGCGGGAACAGACTTCATAAATCAATTACATAGGACATTATATGATGTTGATTTCCTACCTGAACCTGCAAAGCTTGAATTGACAAGATTAATGGCAGAAATCGATTTTAGACTTGTTGAAGGTGGAGGAGAGCAATTACAACTAGATTCTTTAACAGCACATATTTCAACTGTTCTTAAGAATCTTTAAGATGACAATACTCTAATTGTCCAAACATATTCTTCTGAGATATTTACCCATGGTTCTCCTTGTTCTGATAATGTAAGCCTAACATCCCAAAAGCCTTCAGATAAGTTTTCTAATTCAACTGCATAACCAACATCTTTAATCCGATTTAAATCAATTATTTTCTCTTCCCAAGTACTATTAATGCCAATTTCATTAATTTCATTAAAAGCCTCTCTTGTAGGAACTAATTCATTTCCATTTAATGTAATATTCATTTCTATTTTATTTACATCCAAATTATCTCTTACTGCAAAAATTAACCAAACTTTTTCTGAGTTGGAGGTGTTTAGATTTATTTCTAACTGCCGAATATTTCCGTCCTCCATAAGCATTGTTGGTCCATCTTCTGGATATGTGTGGTTGCCAAATTCATCAACTAAAATTACAGTCCATTGATTTGCTACTTCTGGAGAGCCAATATCTCCTAGTGGTGGATTAACTAGCAAAAGAGTGACTGCTAGCCAAGTAAATATATGTAAAAAACTAGCCTTAAACCAAGTACCTTTAGTATAATGTTCCACGAATGATTCTGGCATCACTACTCTATGAATTGAAGGCAACATAAATACACTCAAAACAGGCAATAACCACAAGATTGTATCCCCATGATTCAATGAAGGCATTATTCCAAATCTCATTAACAAAGCAACTGAAATTGCAAAACCTAATACAAGCCACATAGAAGCTGTTTCTGCTTTTTCCTTAGCAACATAATTAACTGGATCAAATGATTCTAGGCCCATGTCTTCTCCAGACCTAGAACGTTTTTTCTCTGATTTCTCTTGTTTGTCTCTATGTTTTTTCCTTTGTTTGGATTCAGCCTCTGCACGAGCAGCCGCCATAGCAGACCTCAAGTCCATAACACACCGACTTAGATTCAGCCATTGAACCTAACGGATGATATATTCTATTCCCAATCTCTAAATGGATTCAAATCAATAAAATCTGATTCTTCTAAAATTGGAAACCAATCATTAGTATTCTCTTCATCATTCACAATATATCCATAGGATAATCCCACGCCAGATACAACAAACATCGCAAGTAAGTAACTTATCATGTACACTACCAATACGGTGTAATTAATAAACCTAGTGTATATTTGTTACTTAATTATGTGCCCTAAAATACAGATTAAATTATCCGATCTGTAGTGTCATAGATATCGACCGCACTAATTAAGAATGATATTGCAACACTTTTTCTTACTTCGCCATTACCAAAGATAGCAGAAACTGTGATGCTGTACATCTCACCTAATGCTTCACCCATTCCGCCAACTGTTGATTCTCTGTCCTCAAAATATGTTTTTATATCGTTTAGTTCTAAGGGCAATAGTTTTAATTTCGGGTGCCTAATATTAGCTATTTCAACTAACATATTCGCTATCCCTTCGTCATCTAATTTGATATTTTCAGCATTTATCTCGTCTATATTTTCCATATTGATTTCGCCTCCTCGGCTCAATTAATCAGTGTACTGCAAAGCATATAAGTGTTTTTTCAGCGTCCCCCATATGCGAATTTGGGCATTAAAAAAGATGCCGGGAGCGGGGCTTGAACCCGCGACCTTCGGATGTCTCAGGCATCTCGAAGGGGCTTCAGCGCTCTACGAGCCTTTCGGCTACCCTATGAGTCCGACGCGCTACCAACTACGCCACCCCGGCTTTGATGGGTCCGAATCAACATGCTGTTTTGAACAATTTGGTTGCATTATGTTCATGAGTTGTCTTGACAAGGCATTGTCATGGGGGAGGAATCTCAAAGCAAGATTCGTATCACAGTAAACTCTTGGTCTGGTGAAGTAGAACATGAAGGTTACTTACTACATCCTGTAAAAAAAGGCTACATTACACTAAAGTTAGTCAACGGATATAACATTAGTTTTCCTGAAGAATCCATCATTAACAAATCAATATTGGAAACGGTTCCAGTTTCCAATTCAAAACTAGAAAAATCAATACAAAATACAGATTTGCCACAGGTCACAATAATTCATACAGGAGGTACAATAGCATCAAAAGTAGATTATACAACTGGAGCTGTTGTAGCAAGATTAGAACCTGATGAATTACTGGAAGCAAATCCAGAACTTGCTAAACAGGCATGTATTTCGGCAATTAGATTAGGAAATATGTGGTCTGATGATATGAGGCCGCAACACTGGAATTCAATATTAAAAGCAAGTGAAGATGCATTCAACTCTGGGTCAGTTGGTGTTGTAATATGTCATGGAACTGATTCTATGCATTTCTCATCATCAGCTGTCGCCTTTGGTTGGGCTGGGAATGGTGGCATTCCCCCTGGAAGAATCGCATTTACTGGATCACAACGATCAAGCGATAGAGGTTCAAGTGACTCTAGTGAAAATTTACTTGCTGCAGTACATTGGGCTGCTTATGGTCCAAAAGTAAACGGAGACCTTGGAGACTCCACTGTATTAATTATGCATGAAACTACAGCTGATGGAACATGTGCTGTCTTCTCAGGTGTAGGTGTAAGAAAAATGCATACAAGTAAAAGAGATGCATTCAAACCAATAAACAATCAAAAATTGGCGTCAATTAAAATTGAAAGAGAAAATGTAGAAATCGAATTAGGAGAAAAATGGCAAACATCAAATAGACAGATTAACAAAAAACCAAGTTTGTATAATTGTAATCTCAAATTTACACATCTTATGTCAAATGCTCATTTACAACCAGAACTAATAGATTTTGTCAAAGAGGAAGGTCATTCAGGACTTATTTTTCATGGTATGGGTTTAGGTCATTTACCAATCGAAGATCCACTAAATGATGCTCCTGAAAATCTCAAAGTTGCTAAGTCTATTAAGAGTTATATTGATTCGGGTGGCGTTGTAATGATGGTAGGACAATGTATCAATGGACCAATAAATATGGATGTTTATTCAAAAGGAAGAAATCAACAAGAACTTGGGATAATTGGCCATCAAAGTACAACTCCTCCAGACACTGCATCTGTGAAATTACATTGGATTCTTTCTAATGAACCTGATGAAACTCATTCATTAATTTCGAAAAATCTTTGTGGTGAAAATCAACCTACATTAGAATTTTAATTTTTCAATTGAGAAATCAATTACTTAATTGAAAAATATGCTATTTTAACACCCGTTGATTTCATGGTCTGCCTGTGTACTGACACAACTAATGGAACGAAATAATGAGGCCCTAGAAGATCTTGATTTGATTCGTTCTATTAGCCATAGTGGTGGGCACCCACATGATGTTGATCGATTAAGACAAACTGGAAGATTAACTGCTAGAGAAAGAATAAAGAAACTATTAGATCCTGATTCATTTGTAGAATTTGAAGCATTTATCACTCATAGAAATCCAGAATTTAATTTACATTTACATCAACACCCAGGTGATGGAGTTGTTGCAGGACATGGCACCTTAAATGGTAGGCCTGTACATTGTTTTGCTCAGGATTTTGGAGTTTTTGGAGGAAGCATGGGAGAAATGCATGCAGCAAAAATTACCAGAACAATTGAAATGGCTGAAAGATCAAGAACACCAATAATTGGAATGTGGGACGGTGGAGGTCAAAGAGCACATGATGGTGTTACATCACTTGCAGAAACGGGAGTATTAATGGATTATTTAGTCCAATGTAGTGGAAAAGTACCCATCTTTAGTTTAATTCTCGGACCTGTTGTAGGTGCTTCAGCATTATGTGCTGGGATTTCTGATTTTACAATAATGTCAAGTCAACACGGTCAATTATTTCTTTCAAGCCCCCTTGTCACTCCAGAAATTGTTTCTGGTGAACAAAATTCAATGGATGTAGGAGATGCTCAAGTTCATTCAAGTCGTTCGGGAATTGCATGCTTAGTTGCTGATGATGAAGATGATGCAATTGAAATGGTTTCGGAGTTACTAGGATTTTTACCAGACCATTGTTTAGCTGATCCTCCATTTGCATATAGTGGAGACGAAAGACAAATATTGCCAGAATTAAATGATTTAATTCCAGATAATCCTAACAAACCATACGATATGAGGAAAGTAATCGCTCCAATTGCCGACGATGAATATTTTGTAGAACTCTTTGAACAATATGCTGAAAACATACTAATTGGATTTGCACGCATAGGTGGATTTCCTGTAGGTATTATTGCAAATCAACCAAAAGTCCTTGCAGGATGTCTAGATATTGATGCTTCTGTTAAAGCAGCAAGATTTATCAGAACTTGTGACGCATTTAATATTCCATTAGTAACTTTTGAAGATGTACCTGGTTTTCTTCCAGGTGTTGTACAGGAATGGGGAGGCATCATCAGACATGGTGCTAAGCTTCTTTATGCATATGCAGAAGCAACTGTTCCAAAACTAACAATAGTGACAAGGAAGGCATACGGAGGTGCTTATTTAGCAATGTCTTGTAAACATTTACGCTCAGATCTGAACATTGCATGGCCTACAGCAGAATTGGCAGTAATGGGAGCAGAAGGTGCCGTTAACATCATTCATAGAAGAGAAATAGGGGCAGCAGAAGAAGAAGACAAAGAAAAAGTTCGTTCCGAATTAGTTGAACGATATAAGAAAAAGTTTGGAGACCCTTACGTGGCTGCAAGAAATGGTTGGCTTGATGATGTAATAGAGCCTGAAATTACACGTAAACGTCTCATAGACTCTTTAGAATTACTCAAATCAAAACAAGAGTGGAGCCCTGCTAAAAAGCATGGAAATATTCCTCTTTAAACATTGAATGTAAACGAATCCATTCCATTGTTTTTGTAAATTTGAGGCATTTCTCCAGTTTTAGCAAAAACATAGAGTGCGGATATAGATACCGTACTAGCTGCAGTAACCCACATCAAAGTTAATGCTACTCCAAAAACACCTACTACAATTCCTGGAAGAACTCCTAATCCCATACCAATTACAACCCCTGTCAATACTGCTAATATTATGAAACAAAAGCCGATAAATTCAATTCCGAGACCTGATGCTATATTTGTACCCCATGTCTTTGTCATCATTTCTTTACCGTCCTTCATTGATTCTCTAATTGATTTACCTTCTATTACAATCAATGGTATCATAAAAAATGTCATTATCCACCAAGCAACTTCAAACATCCATGCAAGTATCATAATTAAAATTTGTAACCCTGGATTCTTGACTTCTCTAGAGTTTGTATTCCTCACTAATTTCAATATTAAACCAACGGTTCCTGAAATAGCACCCCATATCACAATTAAATGAATTTTGGAAAATGCTTTTTTTACTCCATAAACAAAAGTCGGTTCTCCACCACTTAATCTCATGTGAGAATTGGCTACGATTGCTGAATTCCAAAAAACTACAATAATACTAAGCAACATATAGAATGCAAAATACCATGCCATTCCAGCATTAGTTAATCCTGGGGTTTCCGCTGAATCCATAACAACTGCCCATTCTAATTCTAAAATAAATGGGGCATTCATCGCAGAAAGTGTTGCTAATGACATGAATCCCATCAATAAAACATATACCAATATTTCAGGATCTGCTTTTATTACACTAAAACTTAACTTACTCAATTTCCAACCTCTTCCGATTGCTGCGAAAAAACCCATACCCCTCGCTAAAACAGGAATGATATAAAGATTGAGACTTAAGGAATATGTATATTCATTGATTCTAATGAAATTAATCTTTTGAAAAGTAAATCTAAACTAGGCAATCTTTCAGCATTTTCAGGAGAGAATAATATTGCCCATGCTAAAAGGTGTTGAGATACTAACATCCATCTACCATCTATCCTATTCTCCGAATCCTGTAGTTCAGAATCATATTTAGGAATGAGAGATAAAGAATCTGAATTTGAAGAATTATCAAAATCAAGGTATAAATCTGGATCTGATTCTGAATCGCATTTCCGCAATAATTTCTCTGGCAATTTCCTTTTTCCATTCTCTGCTTTGATGTTTCCTCCCATTGAAAACCATGCTTCTGCTGTGGCAATTGCAGCAGAACCTCCTCCCTTCAAACACAATACAGGGTTTGAATCGAAATTTAAACCAAAATGTTCTGCAACTAAAACTACTGCATAACCATCAGTCATTGAATGCCTCAGACCCCTTTTATCAAAAGTATAACAATTTGCAGGTGTTGAACCAAGTTGATGTTTTAAGGGGGAGGTTATTGAACCCCAATGAATAAAACCATCAAAGTTCCTTTTTTCCTGATAAACTTCTATTTTTGAAATGTTCTGAAAATTAAAAGGTTCACCTATTATCTCTTTTGTGACTTTTTTCACAGCCTCTTTGAATTCTTTAGAAACATTAGTAGATTCGCTAGTTTTGAAAATATCATCCACACTAGAAGTAGCTATTTTTCCAGGCATTTGCCATTCGAGATTCAAATGCTCATGAACCAAAGCAAACAAATAAGGCGTCAAAGAATGTTTTATGGGAAATCCTGCAACATTGCATCTTTTTTCCTCCCCCATGGCACACCTGAAGAGGCCCTCAAATGAAACTATAACTGTCTTTAGAACATCAATCATTGAATACCTATACTTCGCGCGGATACCATGAAGAGCGATTTAGACATCGCCCGCGAAGCGGAATTAATGCCCATACAAGACATTGCTTGGAAGATGGGGTTTGATGCGGATGAGATTGTTCAATATGGTGGAGAAATTGCAAAAATTCGATGGGATGCTTTGAAAAAACGTATGGGTGAGCCTAAAGGATTCCTTGTATTGGTTACAAGTGTAAATCCAACTCCATTTGGTGAGGGGAAAACCGTAACAACAATTGGATTAACTCAGGCATTAAATCGAATAGGGAAAAATGCTTGTTGTGTAATCAGAGAGCCATCTATGGGTCCCGTTTTCGGAATCAAAGGCGGTGCTGCTGGTGGAGGTTATTCTCAGGTCCTTCCAATGGAAGAAATTAACTTACATTTTACAGGAGATTTACATGCCGTAACTTCGACTCATAATTTATTATCTTCATTGATAGATAATCATATCAAACATGGTAATGAATTGGATATTGATTCCAGTAGGGTTTCTTGGCCAAGAGTATTAGATTTGAATGATAGGTCAATGAGGCAAATTGCAATAGGTTTGGGCGGCCCTGCTAATGGAAATGTAAGAGAAGAAAGATTTGACATTACAGCAGCATCTGAAATTATGGCAATTTTGGCATTATCTTCAAATTATGCAGATCTTAAAGAGCGATTAGGTAGAATTGTTATTGGTCAAAGGAAAAATGGATACCCTGTTTTGGCTTCTGATATTCAGGCTGATGGTGCAATGGCATTGCTTCTCAGGGATGCATTAATGCCAAATCTAGTTCAAACAATTGAAGGCGATCCTGCTTTCATTCATTGTGGCCCATTTGCAAATATTGCTCATGGGAACTCCAGCATTATTGCAGATAAACTTGCTTTAACATGTACTGATTATGTGATTACTGAAGCAGGATTTGGGTCAGACATGGGTGCTGAGAAATTTATGCACATCAAAACACCTGCAAGTGGCAATCCTCCTGATTGTGTAGTTGTCAATGTCACGATTAGATCAATGAAATTACATGGTGGTGCTTTTGGAAATTCTGCATCAAAGAGACCATCCCCTGAACTTGTAAGAAAAAAAGATGTGGATGCAGTAATATTAGGTGCAGAAACTAACCTTACAAAACATATCAAAAATATGATGATGTTTGGTGTTCCAGTAATCGTAAGCATCAATAAATTTTATACGGATCACGATGAAGAAATTGATGCTCTGATGAAGGTTGCTGAAAAAGCAGGTGCTAATTCATGTGTCGTAACAAATGTACATGCAGAGGGTGGAAACGGCGGTAGTGCATTAGCAGAATCAGTAGTTGTAAATTGCCAAACACACATGGCAGCAGGAAGGCCATTTACTCCCTTATTTTCTAATGATATGCCTGTAATTGAAAAAGCATTGAGGGTCGCAACCAGAATTTATGGAGCAGAAGGCATCAACCTATACCCAAAAGCCCACAGAGACCTTGAACAAATACAAAAATGGGGATACGGACATTTACCAGTTTGCATGGCAAAAACACAATATTCGTTAAGTCATGATGCAGGGTTACTGGGTTCACCAAACGGTTTTGAAATACCAATAAGAGAACTAAGATTAAATGCAGGTGCAGGGTTTATTGTAGCAATTCTTGGAAATATTATGACCATGCCAGGACTACCTAAAGTACCTGCAGCTACAAATATGACTATAGATGATGATGGTGAATTAAAAGGCATGTTTAGTTGAGATGATAAAATGAAAATCATCAAAAGAGGACCAGATTTTATAAAATTCCGAATCTCATCAGAAGATGATTTATGGACTACTGCAAAACTTTGTAGTAAAGGCCGTAAAATAGGAATGTTAGGTGAAAGAAGAGATCAAACTACAACTGGAGAAGAAGGTGGGCGTGCTAAATCTGCAGTTAGAAAAAAAGTATGGATTGAATTAATTATTGAAAGTTCAGAATTTCAAACATTTAGTGATACCTTGAGAGTTCATGGAATTATAAGTGAAGCCGCATTTGATAAAGGAAGTCACCATACTCATGTAATTCAGATTGGTGACGAAATAAAACTTTCAATTGAGGGTGATTGGCCAAAAGAAGACATACAATTAATTAATTCTGCAAAAAATCATTCCACGTCTAGTAAAGTTGCAATTATTGTTGCAGAAATGGATGAAATAGTACTTTATGAAGTTACAATGCATGGATTAAGAGACATTGCAACATTTACTATGAGAGGTGGTGGCAAATATACAGGAAATGCCGAATCTTCAAATCTTGTTCATAAAGGGTTTATGAAAAAAGTAACAAATGACATTCACTTACAATTAAATAAAGAAATTCCAATAATAATTTGTGGACCTGGTATGGCAAGAGAACGAATTCAGGAAATGTTTGAATCTATTAAATCTGGAAGAACAATAAGAAATATTGCAACTAGTATGGGTGGTCGAGCATCTGCAAATGAAATTTTAAAAGAAGGTTTAGCATTAGATTTGTTAAAGGACCATTCAATAATTAAAGAAATCGAACATTTAGAAGATGCTTTTACTAGAATCGCAAAACAAGGTGCTGTTGCCTATGGACAAAATGAATTAAATCGTGCAATGGAAGAAGGTGCAATTGAAAAATTATTAATTTTGGCTGAATTATTACGTGATGAAGATTCAAAAATCAACAATGAAAGTTGGTCTGAATGGTGTAAAAAATTAGAAATTAGTGGAGGGGAGATGATTCAATGCAGTTCGGATCACGATTCTGGGATGCAATTAGAAAGCATGGGTGGAGCAATAGCATTGTTACGGTATATTCTATGAAGTGTTAACGCCTGAACGTAACCGGGGAGGTACATGTTTTCACTAGTTTCAACAGTAACAATTGATGATTTCATACCAATACTTGCCAGTTTAGTCATTGTTATTTTACTTTGGAGATTTGTAATCCCCCATGGTTTACGCGGCCTTAGAGTTGCATTTCAAAGAGAAGAAAATGTCTATGAAATTCACATATTAACAAAAAATACAGCGGATGCGAGAGAATTATTACAAGATTCAAGAGTAAAGTTTGGAATTCAAAGTTATCTCTGGTCTCTCACTGGGGTCTCAATATTATTAATAGAATTTTTAATATCATATACTCAAGGATCTCAGGAATTAAATCAATGGGTATTATTTGTTGCAATTATCTTGATTTCAATTCCTGCTGTGATTTCAATTTTATCATCATTAGATGCTCAATTAAAGGTCAAATTACGTAATAGAAGAGCAGATTTAGAATTAAAAGGGATTTCAACAAGAATAATTAAAATGTCATTACTAGGAATTATATGGATTGGTTTGACATTCGTTTTTAGATTAATTATGAGAGATTTTTTCATAACAGACAATAGTAGCAGATTAAATTCTGCTACAATATTTTTTGCTTTTTTACCTGCAATCATCGCATATGGAAGAGTTCTTGGTTCTTCATGGAATCTTCTTGTAAAAAATAAAATGCTACATGCAAGAGGCAAGTCAACAGATATTAATCCAGAAAAACCATCTCGTAGGGGCCGTATCTTATCTACAATTGTTTTGATTACTGCTATCACTATGCCCCTTACAGCCATAAACACACTTCTATCTCTTTTCGTAACATTTATTATTCCTGAACAATTTAAGCACAGTGATAGTGTTTTCCGTTTTGGAGATATAGTTGAACAAGGAACTATAATGGAAGAAGGTGGGTTACTAGGGTTTTATGCAATAGAATTATTCAGTAAAATCGAAACTGATTTTATTCGAAAACCATTAGTAAGTGCCGTATTATTATTTTTAATTCTTAATATTGCTGTAGTTGGTATTGCTTTTGTTTTTGAAGTTGCAAGAACTATGTTTCTCGCTGTAACACATATTTCTGGAAGAGCTGGATTAAAGTTAGCAGATAATAAATTAATTCGAACTGAACGAGCTCAACAAGCAGACATCCTAAGTTTCTGTTTTAGCGGATTCGCAGGGCAATCTATGTTTTTATTGGCATTAGCAATGATGACATTTTGGGATTCTACATTCCTACCACAAGGTGAAGCATGTGGGGACTTAGAAAGTAACATATGTACTATCGCAACAAAAAACATGCTTGAAGAATTAACCTGGATGATGGCTTCTGCTGGACAAATTATTTTCCTAGTTGTTTGGTTATTATCAATAGGAAAGTTGAAAAAATTAAATGCAATGAAATTTGATGCAGTGGATTTATCCAAGCGCTCAGAACTTGCCACATTAAAAACAAAGATACGTGTAAGAGAAGTAAATGTGATTGATTTAATTAGAAAAGAAAAATACACTGAAGCGTTCCAGACGTATGAAGAAATGTTAGAAAAGAGGGATAATCAAACGTTGCTTGCAAAACTTAGATCGGAAATTACCCTTTCAATGATCTCAGGACATTGGGACTCTACAGAAAAATTATCAGACAAATTACTTGCCTTAGAGGGGGGAGAAGATGATTTTGCAAGATTAGCTCTTATTGCAGCGAATTTGGCAACTAGAGATTACAAAGAAGCAAAACATCACCTAAATGCTGTAGCAGAACAATCCCAAGAAAGATTAATTTTGAATTGGATAGGATCATTACTTTCGCCTAATGAAATAAAATTTGACATGAATAATATCCATCACATTCAAGTTAGTAGTGCTATTAAAGGAAATATCGATCTATTAAAATGGTATGTTGAACGAACTCCGACACCTAACATTACAGGACCTAAGACAAATACTCCTATTTCTCGAAAAATATTATTGAGAGATATTGCACTATTAAGAATTGAAAGACGTAGTGAGGATGCATTAGACATGCTAGAAATGTGGATTGAAGAAAACATACATGAAGACAATTGGCCAGCAGGATTTGTAGCAAAGGCATTGTTAGAACTTGATTGTGGCCTGTATTATTCTGCAGAAGAAACGATTGACAAGGTGTACAAACAAGAACCAAGACATCCAATGGTTAAAGCCGCTATAGAGATTATAATGGACCTTAATGAAACAACAAAAAGTTGGAGCCTAGACCCTAATAGTGCAATAGATTGGCCTAGTATATACAATAACATTGATTCAAATGAATGGAATGAAGAATGGATTAAGACCTATACTGTTCAACCAATATTATCCAACAATATTGATATTTCAGGTGTTGCTCAATCAATGTCCGCTAATATCTGGGTAGCAAACAAATCTATGAGGGAAGCAAATATTGATTTTACAAAAATTAATATTAAAAACTTACACAAAAAGAAACTTGTCCCAATAAGAAGTGAAAGACCTATTGGAAATCATCTATTATTAACTGGATTAGTCGGAACTGTAAGCGGTATACCGTTAGACTTTGGGTTTACAAATAATTTAAATCCGTCCAACAACTCGTTAAACTCATTTTTAGATTATAACTAGGTGAATTAAATGTCAACAATAAAAGCAAGTGCTCCTGTACGTATTGATTTAGCAGGAGGATGGAGTGATGTAACACATTATACTAACAAATTCTCTGGGGCAGTCGTCAATATTGCAATAAATAAAAGAGCGCATGCAGTATTAAATATCGATGATGAGGGTTATCTAAAAGTAAATTATGATTGTGATGTACCAGTAGGTACAGGATTAGGCACATCTAGTGCAATAAATGTTGCATTACTAACATGCATTAATCATAGTAATTTTTCTCCAGAAAAATCAGCAGAACTTGCTCATAAGTTTGAGATTTTATTAGGTGGACCTGTAGGTAGGCAAGATCAATGGGCTAGTGCTTTTGGCGGAATCCAATATCTGCAGTTTAATGAAGAAGAAGTTGAAAAATTACAATTTGAACCAATGCCATCTGCAATTCAGTGGTTAGAAAAACATCTCATTATTGCACATAGTAGAATCCCTCACAAATCTGGCGAAGTACATTCACCAATATGGGAAAAATTTAATCAAAATGATACACAAATAATAGAAGCAATTTCTAAATTAAAATTACTTGCTGATGACATGGCAAATGCATTAGAATCAGATAATAGAACTGCCATAAGTGAAATTTTAAACAATGTAACCAATACAACTGACAAATTATCCACCTCAATAAATGATCCAGTAAGAGACATGTGTGACTCTCTTATGAAAAATAACACAATTACCGCTTGGAAAGTTATGGGTGCTGGAGGAGGTGGTGCCGTTGCATTATTATCAAAAAGTGATAAAATTAATGAAACTAAAAAAGCTTGCGAGATTGCTGGGTGGATGGTTATTGAGTGGTCAGTTGACAATCAAGGTGTTTTAATTGAAAAATAAGGTGGATTAAATGGCAAATATAATTATTTCAGATGCAAACTCTACTGATGCAGATTTTCTAATATATTCTTCTGATTATTGCCCATATTGCGTTGCTGCAAAAAAATATTTACAAGGACATGGGTTCACTTTTTTTGAAATTGATTTAAGTCGGGAAATTGAGAAGAGGAATAAAATCATTCAAGAAACAGGCCATAGAACAGTTCCTGTTATTTTTGATATTAGAGAGAAGACTCCGAAATTTATCGGGGGTTTTGATGATTTACAAGCATCAGGAATTATTTGAAAATACTTCTTGTATGAACTTTTTTACATCTTCATGTAATTCTAAAGGTATTACATGCCCTTTCTTATGTGTAATTTTTACTACATCCCATCCTTCATCTTCAAAAATATTAACCAATTCAATTGATTCTTCATATTTAATTATCTCATCAGATAAACCATGCATCCATAAAACTGGTATTGGTTTTAATTTTCTGAGTGTTTTTCTTAACTTCTGCTCTTCAATAGATCTTGTTCCCAATAGTACAAGTCCAGAAATTCTTGTTGAAATTTGGCTCAATAGCATTATTTGCGCCATTGCTCCACCTTGGCTAAAACCTCCAAGAATTATTTTTCCATCTTTGGGTAACCTCTCTGTAAGATAATTAATTGATTTCTGAACCTCTCTAAGTAATTTGTCTGTAATCATTATTTTATTATCTTTATTTTTATGATGTTCAATAGAGTAATGCCACCAACAAAAACCTCTTTCTTCATGCTTATAAGTGCCATTTGGAACTACCAAATTACAATGTTCTGGAGAAATTTTTTTTGCGAATTGTTCAATCATTTCTGCAGTGCCTGTAAGGCCATGCAACATCAAAAGTGTTTGCTGCATAATACCACCTACAAATTCCAAACTGTTTCCAATCCACCAACAACGATCATATGTATTCTTGAACTTTCACCAGTACATGTGACTGTTAATGTATATTCTCCTGATTGTGAAGGTATTACAGAAATAGAACCTTTCTCAGAAGTTCCTGCATTCCATGTTTCTACTTTCGGGCTTATGCCTCTATGATCTTTAATTGAAAATGATCCGTGAGCCGCTGCATTACCTGCTATTTCAACATCTAAATAAATATACAAATGATCAAAATTTCCATCACTTGGATGGCCATTATTTAAGAATTGAGAATCGTAGGTTTCACCATCATTACCTTCATAAATTTCATTTCTAAAATCAAATGCTCTAACAAAAAACGCATCTCCGGTATAACCTTCACCTTTTTGCCCTGACCATGTCATCTCCATTTTGATGACCTCATCTGAACCTGTCCACAAAAATTTTGATAAAAATCCTAATTCTTTGTCAAATGAATATTCAATTGCTCCTCCTTCGGGATGAATTGCAGACATGTAAGTTACTCCATTATTAATTGAAAACACATTTGCATTCCATTCAGAAAATCCAAACAAATCAAATGTCCAAAATTTATTTTCTTCTAAGGGGAAACTGAATACTGATTGAGGTATTCCGTTTTCAAACACAGATAAATTTGAATGTGTGATTCTGCCTAAAAAAGGATTGAAATTTAACAATGCATGCCTATGTGATTCTAATTGATTCGTAATCCCCAGCATATACGAACTGTTTTCTTCAGCGTTTGTTTCTGTTACAACTAATCTTGTAGTTACATCTCCAAATTCTGGAGTTGTAAAAGTATACATCCACCAATCTCCAATATTCCATTCTGGAACAATTGTTTTTGAATCAGAGGAGGTGTTTCCTTGATTTTGTCCGCCTAAACATCCAGAACACATCAATACAACTAGCGTAATTGCTATGAAACTTCGATTTTTACTAATTGCCTGTAGATTAGGCATAAATCACACCATCTAAACAATCACTGGTACAATCACTAAAGATACAATTGACATCAATTTAATCAAAATATTCAATGATGGTCCACTTGTGTCTTTAAATGGATCTCCAATTGTATCTCCAATTACTGCTGCAGAATGTGCTTCTCCTCCTTTTGATTCTCCTTCTAATTCACCTGCTTCAATTGCTTTCTTAGCATTGTCCCAAGAACCTCCAGCATTTGCCATGAATAATGCAAGAAGTACGCCTGTAACTGTTGCACCCGCAAGCATTCCAGCTAATCCTTCTGCATCTAGTGCAAATCCTACAATTAATGGGCTAAATACTGCTATAACTCCTGGAAGCACCATCTCTCGAATTGCTGAATCTGTACTAATTTTTACACATTGCTCTGAATCGGGATATATTTTTACTCCTCCATCTTCTTTGACTTCTATTGTCTCAGGCCATTTATTGATATCATCAAGATCTTCGTCTTTAATTGTGCCCTTGAGTGCTTTTTTCATGACTTCAAATTGTCTAACAATTTCATCTACCATCTCTTCAGCGGCCCTACCAACTGAACTCATTGTTAATGCTCCAATCAAAAAGGGTAAACTTCCACCAATCAATAATCCAATAACTACTTCTGGACTAGTCAATAAAATTTGTACTTCTACTCCACGGTATTTTTCTACAGAAGTTGTAAATGCTGCAAATAATGCTAGGGCTGTTAATGCTGCAGATCCTATAGCAAAACCTTTCCCTGTTGCAGCAGTTGTATTGCCTATTGAATCTAAACCGTCTGTGATTTTTCTTGTTTCAGGACCAAGTCCACTCATTTCCGAAATTCCACCTGCATTATCTGCTACTGGGCCATAAGCATCTACTGTCATAGTAACTCCTACTGTAGCCAACATACCCATTGCAGCTAATGCAATTCCGTAAACTCCAGCAAAATAATTTGAAACGTAAATTCCAACTGCAATTAAGATTAATGGTAGAAATACACTTTCCATCCCTACTGCTAACCCTGCTATTGCATTAGTTGCAGGTCCTCTCTTTGATGCTTCTGAAATTCTCATGACTGCACGAGGCTTTATTCCAAATATTTTTTCTGTTGATGTATAATATTCAGTTACAAGACCAATTAAGATTCCAACCACACTTCCAGAAATTATTGCATATAATGGTTGTAATGGAAGTTCAAAAACTTTCAATGCCATATAACTTCCTAACCAGAATAGTATTGCTCCAATAAATGTAGTATATCTTAATGCTGAAGCAGGATCTCCTTCTTTTAATACTCTCATTGAAAATACTCCAATTACGCTTGCAACAAACCCAATAATAGCAAGTAGTAATGGTAATACCATTAATGCCTCATTATGGTTTGTTAAATCATTTGCTTCCAAAGCCATTTGGCCTAAACCGGACCATTGAATTGTTGAAGCAATTACCATTGCGGCAATTAATGAACCAACAAATGATTCGAAGATGTCTGCACCCATTCCTGCAACGTCTCCTACATTATCTCCCACATTATCTGCAATAACTCCTGGGTTTCTAGGGTCATCTTCAGGAATTCCTGCCATGACTTTACCAACTAAATCTGCACCTACATCTGCTGCTTTGGTGTAAATTCCTCCACCTACTCTAGCAAATAAAGCAATACTTGATGCACCCATTCCAAATCCTGAAATGTAAGTAACCTTACTAATTTCACCAAACAAGATGTACATTACTGAAATACCAAGTAATCCTAAGCCACCTACACAAAGTCCCATTACTGCTCCACCATTGTAAGCAACTAGTAATGCTGGGCCTTGGCCTTCTTTATTAGCAGCCATTGCTGTTCTTGTATTTGCTGCTGTAGCTGCACGCATTCCAATATTCCCAGCTAATGCACTTGCGAAAGCACCCATTAGGAAAGAAATTGCAACTTCAATCCCAAGATCATCATTCATTGTTCCTCCAGCATATAATAATCCCGCAACTAAGGCTACAAATACAACTAATACTCTATATTCAGCATTCAAGAATGCCATTGCACCAGATTGTATCTTGTCACCAATACTTGCTACTCTTTCGTTTTCAACTTTCTTTCCTGTTAATTGTATGTATAATAAAAATGCAATACCTAAGCCTAATCCAGCTACAATTGCACCTATTTCTCCAACTCCTAAAGGTAAATCTTCTATCATCATAATATGTTCACCATTCACAGCCTCACAAATGCTGTATATTAATGAATAGTAGCAATAGTTACAACACCCACACAATTTTGCAGATAATTTAACTTTCCAATGTGACTATTTTACAAAAATTTTCAAGTACTTTAGCACCATCATGTTCACGATTAAATGATTCTTTTTCTTCTAATGATATATGACCCAATTTATAGGACCTGTCGATTCTAGCTTTACTGGCTTCTGGATGAAATTGCACTCCCCAAACAGGCAATAATTTATTATTTAAATTAGCCCTAATTGCTGCATTTGTACAATGTTCCGAAGAACCTAATAATTCAATTTTTATTTTTTGGTTTACTGAAATTTCTACAACATGATCTTGGTGCGTGTACAATGTAACAGGTCCATGCCCTTCATTCAATAGCCCCTCAAATAATGGATCAATTAATCCAATTTCTGTTAATTTTAAATTATGCACTGCATCTGTTCTAATTGTGGAACGAATGACAGTACCTCCTAGTGTTTCTGCCAATAACTGATGTCCGAAGCAAATTCCCAAAAGTGGTTTTTCTAACAATATAGCCGCCATAATAACTTTTTTTGCATTTTTCATCCAAGGTTCTGGTTGCGAAACATTGCGTCTAGAACCAGAACAAAAGATACAAGATATGTGATTTAGATTGAACCATTTTGAAATTTCTTTTACTTCTCCAATTGGTGTTAAAATTCTGATAAATTTTACTAATGCTCCATCAATATTCTCTGTTTTAGTTGACTTAAATTCAACATCATCATCCCACAAGGGTACATTTTTTTCCTTTATTTGAATTAACTCTAATTGTTCCTTTTCTGAAAATTCTTCATATTGAGGGGTGATGAGATAAACTTCAATTTCTGAATACAGTTTTGCAAATGGCTTAACCATTTCAATATTACCGCCATGTCCAAATTCTGACCTTTCAGCCAATAGGTCGAGAATTAATATACGCATTTAGTATTGAATAAATGACCTTTCATATTTGAGTTTCTATACGCATAGTTGAAAAACTAGAATGGTTTCAGATGCTTTGAGAAATAATGGCAGATATCGACATTAAGAAAATTCATGAGTCAATTGGTCCTGTACAGGAAATATTAGATCAGCATGATGGAATCGTAAATGTCATTGATACTAGTGATGGAAATGTGATGATTTCCTTAGAAGGTGGATGTACCGGATGTTCCTCAACACCAATGACTGCGATGCAAATATATTATTCACTAATGAAATTAGAAGAAGTAAATGATGTTGTGTTTGTAAATGGTGAGTTACCCCCATTTATGAGGAAATTCATTAATCAAAAATTAGAAGCAGAAAACGAAATTGAATGATGATTATAAAACGATAGTTCATAACTTAATAGCCTCTGAAACCCCTATGAACAAATCTAGTGCTCTGATAGCATTGGCAATTTTTTTCATATTTACAATCAATTCATTCGAAATAGTTTCATCCCAAACCTCACCTCAAGATGATTGCCCCAACGTAGATGGAAATTCCACAAAAGACCGTTATGGCTGTCTAGATTCAGATGGAGATGGATGGTCAAATCCAGACAGTAATTGGACAATAAATAATGGCGCTGATGTTTTTATCAATGATAAATCTCAATGGAAGGATTTTGACAAAGATGGATTTGGAGACAACAATTCAATTGGTGCCAACAATATTGATTACTGGCCAAATGATCGATTAAGGCATAAACCTGTGTTACTAATTGCTTGTGAGCCCGCATCAAATACAATTATAATTTCAGAAAAAAGTTCATTTTTTTGTAAGGTTACAAATCCAATGAATTATATTTCGATAAATCTTAGGATAGAATGGCACCCCCTAGATGGTATTTCATCAGAATGGTATTCTAGAGAAGTAACATTGCAAGCATATGGGGAACAAGGACACATGACAATGTTTAGTGTAGACAATACAGGTGAGAAACTAGGACTTAGTGGTGGAGAAATTCAATTATGGGTACAGAATCAAAATGAACCATCTGCAATAGCAAAATTACCAATTTTAGTTATTGACAAACATCCGATTGAACAAAATGATCTTGCAGAAGATGTTGGAGATGCATTTAGTTTTTCAAGAATGCATGAAGGTGTTAAACAAGTTTCAATGAAAGTTGAAGATTTTTCAGGGATTCTTCTACCAACGTGGCTCATATATCTAATATTAATTGTAATGTTTTCATTATCATTAAAAAAACCTGCAAAAATATTTACTACAAATTACAAATATAAATTGCCTCCTAAAATTAATTTGGAAAAAGAACCTGAAGAATTTAAAGAACCACCTCAATATGTAATTAATAGAAAAGTGCCAAATGATAATTATTCAAAAAATGAAAATTTAGACTCTGAAAATTTTGATTATGTACCTAAACGCCTTAGGTAATTATTCTTCTTGATTTAATCTTCCGATCTGATGGGGATTCATTCCTTGAGATACTTGTTTTCCTCGAAGATTCATACGTGCTGCAATAGTAATTATTAAATTCAAAGCGATCAAAGGAGGTACTATGTTTTTTGATGACCAAATGGTGCCTCCATTATATGCAATTATAGACAACAACACAGCTGCAATAATACAACAAAAAGATATTGTTTGTTGAACCATAATTTCTAACTTTGGATTACGAGATGCGGTTGCAACAAATGTGAATCCAAAAATAGCAATACCACAAAAAATTGTAGTAAGGCTCTCAATGAATTCAAGGTCCATGAATACTGGTACTAGACATATTATTCAAAACAATTGGTAAACTAACCATTATAATCAAGTGATAGTAAGTATTCATTTGAATATGGGCGGAGGGGGTGTTTGGAAACTTCCTAGGCCAAGAGCAAAAGGTTCACCACATTTTAGTAGAAATCAAATTGCCACAGTATTACATCAAGTTGGTGTGTTACTAGAATTAAGAGGAGCTAATCCCTTTAGGACTCGATCATATTTCAATGGAAGTAGAACCATATCTACATTAACTGATGATTTTGGAGAAATTGTAGTAAGTGGAAGATTAAGTGAATTAAAAGGTATTGGGAAAGGTTTGGGCTCAGGAATTACTAATGCTGTACTTGAGGGGAAATGGGCTGATGACTGGATTGAATTATTTGAATCCACACCTGCAGGATTAATTGAAATGCTAGGCATACCAAATTTAGGTCCAAAAAGAATAAAATTACTTAATGAGGAATTAGGAATTACAAATGTTCCCGAATTACAAGAATCATGTGAAGCCGGAGAAATTGAAGAATTAAATGGATTTGGAAAAAAATCACAACAAAAAATATTAGATGGCATTCAATTATTAAAAAGATTTAATGCAAGAAGAAGACTTGACATTGGATTACTTTATGGAAACGCATTAAAAGAATTAATTAGCAAGATTCCCAATGTTGAACAAATAGAATTAGCCGGTTCTGCAAGAAGAAAAAAAGAATCAATAGGAGATCTTGATTTAGTAATTGGTGCTAATCTAGATTATCATGAAGATATCTCAAATTCAATACTCTCTCTTCCAGGAATAGCAGACATTAAAGGTGCAGGTGACTCAAAAATTAGTCTGATTTTAGATACTAGTATTTTTGAAAATGAATTCAATCTAGGTACTTTAGATGGGGGTGTTCTAGATGCCATTGGAGGAGAAGATTATGAAAAAATGGAAGCGGCGGGAACGATTGACGCACAAGTACGAATCGTTCCTCCAAATATGTTCCCATTTACTTTGGCTTATTTTACAGGTTCAAAAGAGCATAATATTAGAATGAGGCAACGAGCATTAGACAGAGGTTTGAAATTAAATGAATTTGGATTAATTCCGATTGCAGAAATAGGCGATTTAAAGGGAATTGAGGCCGCAAAATACTCCATAAAAGCAGATTCAGAAGAAGATATTTACAAAAATTTAGATTTACCTTATATTGTACCCGAATTAAGAGAAGATTTAGGAGAAATCGAAGCCGCTGAATTAGATAATCTTCCTGATTTAATTTCTATTAATTCCATTAATGGTGCATTTCACAATCACACTACTTTATCAGATGGTGAAGCAACATTAGAACAAATGGCTGATGAAGCACAAAAATTAAATTGGAAATATCTAGGCATCTCTGACCATTCCGAATCATTGAAAATAGCAAATGGTGCTAATTCTAATGACCTTCTTAAACAAGGAGAAAAAATTGAACAATATAATTTAGAATGGAATAAAAAAGGATTTGATTTTAGACTATTTCATGGAGTAGAATCAGATATTTTAGAGAACGGAAAATTAGATTATTCCGATGATGTTTTACAAAAATTAGACTATGTTGTCGCATCAGTTCATGCAATAAATAAATGGAAAAATAGAGATGAAAGTGAAAACACCGAAGATCTTATTCGAGCAATTGAAAACAAATATACAACGATGTTAGGCCATCCTACGGGAAGAATCATTCAAGGAAGAGACGGGTATGATGTTGATATGCATGCGGTATTAAGAACTATGGGGGAGCTTAACGAGAAGGGGATTTTTAAGGCAGTTGAACTAAACGCATCACCTTATAGATTAGATTTAGATTGGAGATTATGTAAATTTGCAAAAATATGTGGAGTACCAGTTTCAATTAATCCAGATGCTCATGATTTAGTCGGACTAAAAGATGTTCGATTTGGAACACACATTGCTAGAAAAGGATGGTTAGAAAAATCTGATGTACTCAATACTAAAAGTAGCGATGAAGTCGCTGTATTATTCGGTAAAAGAATGTGAGATTATGAGATTATTAAGAACTTTTACAATCGGGATTATAGCTCTAATTGGTGGGTTAGTTATTGGCATGATATTATACGTCCTTATGGGTGGAGAAACAAATGATCCAATTTGGGAAAATTGGATGTATGGTCCTTGTTATGTAGTTCCCTTTTGTGCATTTATTTTTGGTATTGTAAAGGGATGGAGACAAAATGATGTTGATTTATGAGGTTTTAAATTGAAAATTGGAGATAAATCTAAAAAAATAATTACAATTCTTGAAGAGTTGTTTCCAGAAACTCCAATTCCACTTGACCATTCATCAGAATTTCAATTATTAGTTGCTGTTCTAATGAGTGCTCAAACTACAGACAAAAAAGTCAATCAAGTTACTCCTGCTCTTTTTGAATTAGGGCCAACCCCAACATCAATGTCAAAATTAAAGGTTGAAACTATCCTAGGCATTATCAGAGAAGTTGGTCTTGCCCCAACTAAATCTCGTAATATTCTAAACTTATCCAAAATGTTAGTTGAACTACATAATGGAGATGTGCCCAACACTTTTGAGGACTTGGAAGCACTTCCGGGAGTGGGTCATAAAACTGCAAGTGTAGTAATGGCTCAAGCTTTTGGAGTTCCTGCATTCCCTGTAGACACACACATACACAGATTGGCTGCTAGATGGGGGCTGTCAAAAGGCACCACTGTTGAAAAAACAGAAAAAGATCTAAAAAATATATTTCCTGAGGAATTATGGAATAAACTTCATCTACAAATTATCTTTTTTGGAAGAGAATATTGTCCTGCTAGATTTCATGATTTAACTAAATGCCCTATTTGTTCTTGGAGTGCAACTAAAAAGCGTATTAAACAAGAGATGAAGTTACCCATCAATTCCAAAAACACCTGAACTCCAATCTAAAATCAGTGAAGTAATGAAACTAACTATTGCAGATAACCAAAGCATTTGAACTCCTTGTCCAAGTGTTGTACTCCATCCTCCGCCTCTAAGTCTGTTACCAATGGCCGATAAAATGAGAATTTGTAATATAATCAAAAGTGAGATTATTACCTTAAACAAATAGATATTTTGTTCAATTACTGTATTGTCATCTAACGCAGGTAAACCAAACCCTGCAGCACCAGAAGTTACTGAAGTCAAATCAATATCTGACATTCCAGAAGCAACTCCAGAAATACTTGAGCCTAATCCCCGAACAATATAAATCGTAATATTAAGACTCGTGATTGTTGCTATTAACAAACCAAGTGAGGTTCCCCACATTGTAGAGGCGGATAAACCTCTACGCCTTCTTAATGACAACATGTTAGTTGCAGATTTACTTACCATATCTGCCGTTGCTGCTGGCTCACCACTACTTTGAGCACCCTCAATGTAAATACGATTGAATCTTGAAATTACTGCAGAATTTGTTTCTGCAGAAAAATAATCCCATGCTCTTTCAGAATCAATTCTAGTAGATAACCTAGACTCAAGTCTACTAATACATTCATCTAATCTACCAAAGTCAATGCCCCTTAATGCTCTAATTGTTGCTGAAGGTTCTGCAGAACGTGCTTGTGCCGTACCCCCTAATGCACGAATAAATCCAGGATACATGTAATCTCTTTTATTTACTTGGCCTTCTTCTCTTTGTTCTACTATTCCTGGGAACAAAAATGGAGATAAAGGAACTGCAAGCAAAAATAATGCATATTTATCCCATTCTGCTGTAATCTCAGTCCAAAAAATTAACATAAATAATATTGAAGGAACTGCAATAAAAATCATGGCAAACCCAGAATATATCCAAGATCTACCAAATA
>Ga0066862_10000026_pt1 | contig 50447 bp, 47 predicted proteins | sample ETN02SmetaG_FD_66431 | JGI IMG/M metagenome (GOLD analysis project Ga0066862, IMG submission 66431) | Marine microbial and viral communities from oxygen minimum zone, Eastern Pacific Ocean - ETNP2014F10-02SV255 | ecosystem: Environmental > Aquatic > Marine > Oceanic ... | reverse complement strand
ACCTCACATGGGCCTCTCCATTGGAAGTCGTCCCAGAACTCATTGTGCATCGACGTGTCGTTGCTCCCGTCGGTTTCTTCGATATCCAGCTGGACATTGAGATTGACGTGGCAAGTGTACTCGTCAGTCAAGAACCACCCGGATGTGGTGTAGTTGGTCTCGGATCCGGTGTTGAAATACTCGTCGTCGCCTTCCTCATCGCATCCCATCATGTTCTGGCACACATTCAAACTAATGCCTAGTGAGTAGTTCGTGTTTGGCTCGAGGTCCTCCACCAGAAGTGTCACGGAGTGGTTGCCTGGGTTGATGAATGGGTCTTCCGACCAGCCTCGGCACTCCCACCAGGTTTCGTTTGACACGTCGTCGCCCCAGAGGGTGCAGTCATTCCTGTGGTCCCACATGTCATACACTCCGTCGTCGTCCCAGTCCCACTCTTCCTGTGAGCAGTGCCACTCTTCACCGTCGCCCTCGTCGGACGCTTCGCAGTGATCGTACACGTCGTAATGCCACTCTTCTTCCCACTCGACTCCGTCATAGGTCAGGGTGAATGGGGATACGCGCTCTTCGCAAGGGGCTCCAAAGTTGAACCATTCTTGGTCGATGTGGTGCATGTCGCCCCACGCGTTATCGACGGAGAGCAACTCGACCTCTATCCACAATCCGCATGTCCAGTTCTCAGTGACCACTGAGAAGGGGATGTGTTCGAAAATCGGTTCTCCGGTGAATCCCGTTGTGTTGATCGTGAACTCGTAGTACTCCCAGTCATCGCCCATACGGTTGTAGTGCTGGTTCACCTTCAGAGACACAAAGTACTCCTCGTCGACATTTAGTTCGGTGATGTTGAGTACCATGGAGTGGTTTCCGGCCTCTATGTACGGGTCCTCTCTCCATTCCTCGCACTCCCACCAGGTTTCGTTTGACACGTCGTCGCCCCAGAGGACGCAGTCATGCTTGTGATCGGTCCAATTGGGCTCTCCGTCCCCGTCCTCGTCCCAGTCGTCTTGCCAGCACTCGAAGTAATCGTGGTCAGCGCCGTCGTCTTCGCTGAACTCCTCGCATTCATCGAAAGACGCTACGTGAACGATTGGCTCGTAGAGAGTGCCGTTGTGCCAAAGCTCGATGTGTTGCGGAGGCTCCTCGCACTCCCCCTGGGGGAAGGTGACGAATCCGCCAAGGAGTTCCTCGCTGGTGTTGTTGGTGATCTCCCAGAGCCATCCGTCGATTACCATCTCGCAGTACCAGGGCTCCACATCTATGGACCATGTGTCGAAGGAGGACGTGTTGGTTCCCATCCAGGTGATTGACTCCTCGATGAAATTATCACCCTCTGAATAGTCTTGCCATCCTTCGAAGAAATACTCGAATTCGTAGGTGCTGTTAGCTGAGAGGTTGTTGAAGCCGAATTGCAGGTTGTAAGTCCCACCTGTAAGTAACAGGTCACTGGAGTAGGGCTCCAGATCGACCCATGTCCCTCCTATCTCTGCGGAGAGCTCGACAATCCCGTTTATTCCGCAAGGACCCCAGACCACGAAGGTATAGCCAGCAACGTGGTGTCGGGACCCATCGGTTTCGATGTGCTCCAGTTGAGCGTCGATCAATGCCCAGCAGTCCATGGCCCCCATTGTGAGGTTCCATGACTCGCCGCTTGTGTTGGTGTATGAGAACCACTCCCTTGTGTGGGTGACAGAGCTTGTCCCATTGCCTTCATCGTCAGAGTGGACGTCGAAGGTTTCAACGGACCAGGTCATGTTGTAGGTCTCATTCAGCTCAAGGCTGTGTGCAGATAGATGCATGAGGGTATCGCCCTCGTCGGCCATGACGCTGAATGGGGCGTCCCAGCCAGCTTCATGGTCGACGTTGACCCAGCTGCCATTCTCGAATAGATCGAGGGACAGCCACGGCCAGTCGTCAGAATCGTGTTCTGCTCCTGCTGGGACCGCCATTGGTCCTACCGCGGACAATACCATCAGAAGGCAGATGCTCAATGTTCTCGTGTTACGTGGGCTATACATGTAACCCTCATAGGCACGGACTACTGTATTTAAGTATGAGTACTGTGATGGACCACTGCACTAAGGGACTATTGTCACACCGAGTGGGGGCGGATATTTCAAGAAAACCTAACATGAGGGAGTCTATTTTCCCCTTAGTGCCGCATTGACCTCATTACGGGTCTAAAAAGGGCAAATTGCTTCTCAATCGCCTGTTTTCCTTACCCACCACTCTATCCTGTCGCCAGAGGCCTCTGTCTCTGAGAGAATCCCCATACCATACTCAGAGAGGTCCTTCGAGTGGAATCTGGGTGAATCTCCTGTCAATGCCACAGGAGATACGCAGACTCTCGCCCTGTCCACAGCGCCCTCGGATAGGAACCTGCGCCAAGTGTCGGCTCCACCCTCGACGAGCAGGGACTGTACCCCCCTGTCACCCAGCATGTCCAGGATCCTAGCAACCGGGATCTCGCTTTCTGGGATCAAAACCCTCTCGACGTGGCCATGGTCCCCGGATGACTCGAATTCGGAGGAGTTGATCAGCATGGTCGGGGCCATTCCGTCGGTCAGGACCCTGGAGTCAGTGGGGATCCTGCCATCTGGATCGACTACGACTCTTGTTGGGGGTCCCCTTGGGTGGATATCAATGCCCCTGACAGTGAGGCTGGGGTCGTCTCGGATTATCGTGTTGATGCCAACGAGGATTGCCATCGAGTCTGCTCGCATCTCTTGTGACAGCTCTAAGGACTCAGGAGAGCTGAACCTCTTGGGTGGTTTGTCCGGATCGCCGTCTATCCTGCCCTCTGCGTCAGTTGATGCCTTCATGGTGACTAGGGGCCTGCGTGTGCGGCACCAATGCATGAACTCGGCCATCTGCTTCTCGCACTGGCCCTCCATGACACCGACGTGGACATGGACCCCTGCCTCGACCAAGGTTCTGGCGCCGTCACCCCTGACATTTGGATTGGGGTCCAATGACCCGATTACCACACTGCTGACCCCAGCCCACAGGAGGGCCTCTGTGCAGGGAGGGGTTCTACCAAAGTGATTGCATGGCTCAAGGGTGACAAACGCAGTGGCTCCTTGGGTCGCTATACCGCGTGACTCTGCATCAGCGATCGCCATTTGCTCAGCATGAAGACCGCCTAGGTGATCATGCCATCCCCCGGCGACTACCTTGCCGTCTCGGACGAGAACGCAGCCAACCATTGGGTTGGGCATCACCCTGAACCGGCCTGTCTCTGCCAATTCTATCGCACGTTGCATGTGGGTGTTCGCGCCGTCCACTTCAATCGACCTTCTGAGAGCACGGTCACTCATGACTCCTTGGTTCGACAGCATTCAAGTCATATGCGTGTGCTGGGGGCTCTGTGGTTCGAATAGCCTGTGTAGCCAATCCCAACGCCCGGGATGGCAAGCTGGGGCGGGACCTACAACGAATAGAGGACGCAATCGGTAATTCCGGCATCGAATCCGAGTTCTTCATGACGGAAGGAGTTGGCCATGCTATAGAGATCTCCTCTTCATTGCGGGAAAGCGAGTTTGACTTGGTTGTCGCCATCGGTGGGGACGGTACTGTCCACGAGGTGGCCAATGGCCTGAGGGGCTCCGGCAAACGCCTCGGGATTATCCCGATGGGCAATGGGGACGATTTCGCACGTGCACTGGGAATTCCGCTAAATGATCTGGGGGGTGCATTGGGGGTTCTGGTGGATGGTGTGGATTACTCTGTTGGTGGAGTCAGGGTCGAGGGGCGTAGAGCACCTCAGCACCCAGGGATACCCTCGCCAAAGCACTACCCCGTCACCGGGGAGCCTGCAAGGGAGGGAAACTTGGTCAGGTGGTCCTTTCTAGAGTGCGATGGGGGAGTGACCTCGTCGATAAACCGAATGAAGGACGAGGGTCATTTCTCTTGGATCAGCGGTCAGAAGAAGTACACGTTCCTAGCAATCAAGGCCATTCTGACATGGAAGAGTCAGATGGCTTGGATAAAGGTGAATGACCAACCGGGTCGCGAGGTTGATCTGACCGGCCTCTTTGCCTTGATGCAGTGTGAAACCTTCGGAGGCGGGTACAAAGTTGCACCTGGGATTCACCCTTTCGGGAAAAGCACCTCCATAGTTCTCGGATTCGGGCTTTCCAAGACCCAGATGCTCAGGGTCATGGGACCCCTGCAGAAAGGGAAGCACGTTGGGAAATGGGGGAAGATAACCGTGGAACCCTGTACAAAGTTCGAAATCAAAGCACTTGACTCAGAGGGCAATCCAACTGAGGAGCATGGTCACGAACCACCCCTCTACATCAGCCTGGACGGAGAGATTTCAGTCACATCCCCTGTGAAGTTCGAGTTCCATCCAGACCAGCTCTTGGTCAGGGGCGGCCCGAACCCGCCCAATCTTTAGTGGCGCAGACGGAGAGATTTGAACTCCCGAGTCACTAGGACACCGGATTTCAAATCCGGCGCAATACCAGGCTATGCGACGTCTGCAGTGAATCTCCGTGCGCAGCTTCGCCAATGAACCTTAAGGCTCAGAGACCATAGTTCCCGGGCCTGCACCAATCAGGAAGCCCTGTGGCGGCTTCGGGGTGAGTGAGGCCCACGAAAAGGACCATGATTATGATGAAGAACGCCGGAAATAGGGCGGTGATGGTCAAAATTGCGGAGTCTGCGTCGCCGTAGAGATGCATGAATATTGCAGCTATCATCAGGAACTTCGGGATGGCTATGATGGTCAATATGGTTAGCGTCATGGTCTTGCTAAGGTCGAACCCGACTGCAGCTACCTCAATCGCAGTCAATACGATCAGTCCGAAGAAATTCACCCAATAAGGATCTTGTCCCATAATCTTGTAGTGCGCCATGTTTTTTTTCACCTCAATACAGATAGAAGAACGGGAATACGAGGACCCACACCAAGTCCACGAAATGCCAGTAGAGCCCGAAGTACTCGATCGAGACGGCATTATTGGGAGTGTAGCCACCCCGGCTCGCCTTGAATGTCATGTATGTGAGCCCGATGATTCCGCCGAAGACGTGAGCCCCGTGAGTTCCTGTCGTAACATAGAACGTAGTTGCGCTGACTTGTATATTGGCCATCATCTGGGCATGGTCGCTGTGGCCTTCCAGCGGGTGATGGGCCGTGTTGTAATCGTGATGTTGGTAGCTATCGGCATTGATTAGGTATCCCTCAGCGTAAAGCGGCTCGATTGTGCTGTGCCCATGATTTAGATCGGCCAGGGGACCGGGGAGGGGGAAGCCGATGAACCACTCGATCATCTTCAGAGTGAGGAACAGTACTGCTAGGAGCCAAGTGGCGCCAAGATAGCGGGTGACCTTTCTCTTCCTGAGATTCTCATCTATGTCCTCCATCTTTGCATACCTCAGAGCTTGCACGACTGTGAAGGATGAAATGATCAGTGCGAAGGTGTTTATGGCACCTGGCGCCAAGTGGAACCAGCTAGAAGCTATTAGGTGGCTAGCAGGCTCAAAGCAGGTGACTGGGTCCCCTTCGACCCAATTACCCGATTCGAAGACCTCTGCGCATGACTCGATTCCCAGCCTGTAGCGAATGTAGGTGCTGAAAAGTGACGTGAATACCATCATCTCAGACATAAGGAATACCCACATTGCGACCTTGCGGATGTCGATGTTTTGGAATGGGGCGCCGGTCGCCTTCGGCTCGTAGCTGCCATCGAAGCTGATGTCCTGCCTCCACCAGACCAGCAGGCCAAGTACGATGACGGAAAGGGAGGCGCCTACTAAGGGGATATGCCCCGCGTCAGAGAATTCGCCCCACTGGAAAGCCCCGGCTAGCGTGAATAGGAACATTGCAATTCCTGCGCTCATTATGATGGGGGCCCAAGAGTTGTGCGGAGCCCCATGGCTCCAGTCATGGGGGCCCCAGGCACTGGGATGGTCGTGATAATCAGAGCTCAATGCGATGCCTCCCCTGTTTCTTCGTCCGCCACCATGAGTCTGCTGAACCAGCGGGAAATCACTCCGGGCTCGTTTGCGATATGCTCATTTGCATCCTCAAGGACCGGTAGCCCTGTCCACCTCTCGCCATCGAAATGGCCGAAGCTTGGAGTGGGTGGGGGGGATGATGTCATCCACTCAAACGACCAACCTCCCCATGGATCGGCAGGTGCATCGACACCTCTGATCGAGGAGATGATCATATTGAATACTAAGATGAAGTTGGAGAAGAAGAATAGGAATCCGGTCACGGTGATGAACATGTTCCAACCAGCTGCCTCCATAGGCAGTGATCCCAGGGCCTCCTCCGTGGTTACGAAGTATGTGTGGTGCCTCCTCGTCATACCCCAGACCCCAAGCCTGTGCATTGGCCAGAACAGCGCATTGAACGAAACGAAGGCGCAAAGGAAGTGGAGGACCCCGAGCTTCTCGCTGAGCATCTTCCCAGTGGCCTTGGGGAACCAGTAGTAAATCCCTGCGAAGAAGCCGAATACGGTTCCGCCGACGAGGACATAGTGGAAGTGGGCCACGACGAAGTAGGACTCGTGCAGATGGACGTCCATGGCTATGGAGGGGAAGAACATCCCGGAAATTCCCCCAATAGTGAATGTGACTAAGAAGCCCAACGCCCATAGGGTGTGGGTTCGATAGACGAGGGAGCCCCCGTGCATGGTCATTAGCCAGTTGAAAATCTTGATCCCCGTGGGAACTGCGACCAGCATCGTTGTGAGCATGGTGACGAACCTCAGGGTTGGGCTCATTCCGCTGGTGAACATATGATGGCCGTAAACGATGAAAGATACCACTCCAATCCCAGCCATTGCATAAACCATTGAACGGTATCCGAAAACAGACCTACGAGCGCTGGTTGCGATCACTTCCGAGATTATGCCGAAGGCCGGTACGGCCACCACGTAAACCTCGGGGTGGCCAAAATACCAGAACAAGTGGCTCCATAGCAGTGGGTCACCTCCTGCCGCGATGTCGTAGAATGCTGTCCCGACCACCCTGTCGAGGTAGACCTGAATCAACCCTACGCCAAACGCTGGGATGGAGATGAAGAGCATCACGTTGGCGATGAGAATCGACCAGCTGAAGAGGGGCATTTGCATCCATCCCATACCTTCGGCCCGCATAACTGCCATAGTAGTAAGGAAGTTGATTCCTGTGAGCGTTGAGGACGCGACGAGCATGATTTGTCCTGCTGCCCACATTGTGGTACCATGGTGGGCGCCTTCGCTGACTACGTATGGTGCGTAACCAGTCCAACCGGTATCTGCCCCGTGGCCTGAGAAGACCCCAGTGAAGATGAGGAGTGCGGCGAACGGCTGTAGCCAGAATGACATGGCGTTGATTCTGGGGAGGGCAAGGTCAGGCGCCCCTAGTTGCAGCGGGACCATCCAATTTGCGAATCCATTGAGCATCGGCATGGCAGCCAGGAAGATCATAGTTGTGCCATGTAGTGTGAAGAACTGGTTGTACTGCCCCTGTGTCAAGAAGTCGTTCCCAGGGACCGCCAGCTGGATCCTGATGATCATCGCCATTATGCCACCCACACCTAGGAAGAACAGCCCTGCTACGAAGTATAGTGTGCCGATCCTCTTGTGGTCAGTGGAGGTCATCCAATCCGCGATCCAGGGAGCAAAGTTGTCCCAGTCGAATGCCTCGGGATCCTTTCTGTAGAAGACGTAGGTGAGTGTGATCGCAAGAAGGGAGGCCGAGACTATAATCAGTACTCCCAGAACGACGAACGGGTCTGTCTTCTCTAGAACCTCAACAGGGCCGGTAATCTTGACCGTAGCTTTGCTCCACTCATCTCCTGTGAGGCCCCCACTGGCGCCATCAGCGTTTCCATTTACAGAGTTGACATGGAGGATGAACTCAACGCTCCGGTCATCGGCCGGGGCAGTCCACTTGACTAGCCAGGAAGTTTGGTCGTTACCGGCCTCGGTGTGCGAGGCCTCGTTATCGCTCCAAATCTGAGCCGTTCCATCATCAACGGAGATCTTGCCATGGCTCACCCAAAGGTTGAACCCCCCCTGATTGATGTTATTGAGATTAGTCGGGCCGCCTACAAATGAGAGAGTCAGGTTGTATTCCTCAGAATAGTTGTAGCTGTCTGGGAGGCCATCAATAGATGCTGTGACGGAGTCTGAGGGAGTTGTACCGTGGCAATAGCAACCACTTTGGAAGGCTTTTTCCACACCCGTCGGAACAGAGGTGGCAGCCGGTGCAAGGAGTAATGCTGCAGACACGATGCCCATGATAATTGCAATCTTGGAACTACGAGAAGTATGCATGATATGACCTCAATTGTGAACCTCGAGCTTTGCAGCCATGACTGAATGGGCGTCCCCGCAATACTCGGCACAGAGTATCATCGAGTCGCTGGTTAGGTCGTCATTGATTGTTAGCCAGAGATTGGTTACTGTGTTGGGAATTGTATCCTCCTTGGTGCCGAGGTGCTGGAACCAAGGGGCATGTGTTACGTCGTTTGACTCCATGACTGCGAGGTACGTCTCACCCCTCTTCAGCTTCAGCACGGGGACGCTTCCGTAGACCTCCATGCTCTCCATGGATGTGTCGCAGAGGTCATTTGAGAGGTCCAAGCAGTCGAAGGTCCAGAACCACTGCTGCCCTGTGATCTCAATGACATGATAGCAGTCGGAGGTAATTATTCCGTTGGAGTCCATGCCGTTGTTGGACATCTCGTATCCCATCCCATTTATCTGGTACTCATGTCCGGTCGAGCCGTCATCGCAAGCAAGGCCATGGTTGCCATCGTCCGCGGAAGTCCACATTGCATCCAAAGGTGTCCAAGAAACGTAGGTTAGCCAGATTATTAGCAAAAAGGGGAGGACCGTCCAAGTCACCTCGAGGCGCATGTCGTCATTGTGCTTTGGGAATACACCGACCTTTATCCCGTCGACATTCGGAACTTCCTTGCCGTCTTCGGACGTGAACCAGAACGAGTGATGGTAGAGCCACCCAAATGCAATCACGGCGACAATGCCGCTCCACAATATGTAATGATCCCAAAGCCTCTCGAAGATGGCTGTCATCACGGTCACGCCAATCTCCAACCCTTCGGAGGGAAAATCCCCTCATAAGGGTTGCACAAGAAGGGTATGAAGTAGTCTTTAAATGATGAGAATAGCTTGTAACCTGAATGGGTTCTGCGCTCTTGTAGAAGGTGCCCGTGGTAGGAGGTATTAGTATCGGTTCAAAGGGCCCGCATAATCAAGAAAGGAGGTTCGAAATCGCTGCAAGAGCGATTTCTGGTGCAATCATCAGAAACATGCCACTCGAGGATGGTGGTTGTGGTATACCCGTTCTAGTTGAGGGGGTCAATGATGAGAAGGCGCTCAAGGGACTTGGATTCAGGGGCCCTATTGAGAAAATAAACAAGGGCTGGGACACTAGTAGGCTGGTTGCATACCTCCACAGCAATTACAGTGAGATCAGGCCTATCGATGGAGGGGCTCCGATAATTCTGCTTATGGACTGGGATAGGACAGGAGGAAAATTGCAGCGCTTGATCAGGGATCGATTAATGGCGATGGACATTGCTATCGACGAGAGTCTCAGGACGTCCCTGCTCAAGGCTATGAAGCCAGAGGGGAGGACGGTTGAGTCTCTGAAGCCATACTGCGAGGCCTTGGTTCCTCTCGTAAATTCCTTCTTGAATGATCTTCTTTAGACCCCTATTCAGGAAGTGATGGTGGCATCTCTTTGACAGTGTTAAGAACAAGGTGAGTGATTGATCTTTCAATCCCGTCCATGCTCATTACGCTCTTGGATAGGTCATCGAGGTCGCCCCGGTTGCACGCCCTCGCCAAGACCATGGAGTCATAGTCCCCGGTTACGTCATAGACGCCGAAAACCCGATGATCCTCCGCTATCTTCATCTGGACCTCCATCAATCGGCCCTTTTGGATTCTCAGGCCTATGACTACGCTGAGCCCCCAACCTGACTTATCAGGGTCCAATAAGACCGTGTAACCCTTGATCACACCCAATCTCTCAAGCTTCCTGACCCTATTGCTGACAGTTCCCAGCGCAACACCGACCTGTTCGGCGATGCTTCTGAGTGATGTTCGCGCATCGGCCTCCAAGACTTTGATTATTCGTTTGTCTACCTCATCCAAATCAATCGGCTCCCGGTTTTTATGGCTCCCCTGTTTGTTGAACACATGCCATACATTTCAATGGTTACATGGGAGTGTGTCTAAAAAATGGATGTTATTAGGCTATTCTTCCAATAATTACAACTTTCTAATTGCACGCAGTACAATTTTCTCATATTGGTTGACCATTGGTGTGACCTTGGAACCGATCCAGACAGGCAGAATGGTGCCTTTCCCATCTACCAGTATCAGCGAACCTTGTCCTAAATCGGATAGCGACGAGTCTTCATCAATTTGTGGGCAATCATCCAAGATTATCCGATCAAGAAGGTCACTATGTACCGTCCTGAGCAGAGGTCCGAGACCTTCATTCAGACTGAGTGCCCCTCTCGAGGTGAGTCTTTCCAGTCTGCCTTTACGCAATCTCGCCAACACCATGCCGATGTGAATGACCTTCAATGGCCGCCATCGATTGCCAGGGGTCCTCCTCCTTCCTCCCTTTCGACTTCCCTCGGATTTCCAAATTTCCCCAACAGCATCACTGGCCCAAAGAAGGCTCTTTCCTCTGACCCAAAGCCCGGATGGGACACTAGTCCATTCAGACTGTAGTGTTTTTTCCCAATAGTCGTCAATCGGACTAGGGAACATATCGGGGTCGGGCATAATCGAGTCCAGTGAATCAGGACCTGATGAAAGTGAAGTGATTTTGGAGCTGTCACTTGTTTTCTCAAATACTGCTAAGAAAAATCCCCCACCCCCAATAGAATCATTCCAGATTCGTACACAATTCTCCAAAGAGGCGTTGTAAGATGAATTGGGAGTGGGGACAAGGTGTGTTAGCCCTTCATTGGAGCTCAATGGACTTCCGTCATCATCGAGAAGTTTCCATTCAGTCATTCCCGGTTTGGCTGGAACTGCCGGAATCAGGTCTTGCCCGGGCAAGAGTCTGACTTTACCGGAGTTCAATGCCCTAGCCACAACTGCTTCATTCTCAACGGGATCCAACGAACAGGTGGAATAGACTATTCTCGCCCCTGGCTTTGCAAGGCGAATTGCCCTTGTCAGAAGTCCAAACTGTAGTTCATGCAGGGACCTTCCAGAAGAGGGTAGCCACTTGCGCCAGACCTCAGGATTTTTCCTGGTTGTTCCAGAACCTGTGCATGGAGCGTCGACTAGGATCCTGTCGAATCCTCCCCCTGGTACCTTAGGGAAATGTCTGCCGTCGTGTTGAACCACCAATGCGGTTTTAGAAGAATGTCGGTGGATGTTGGAGACTAGGGTGTTTACTCTCCCACTAACTACTTCATTCGCTATGACTGCCCCCTCCTCACCTAGATGTTCGCAAATCTGAGTAGTCTTGGAGCCTGGTGATGCACATAGATCAAGGACAAAGTCACCTTTTATTGGACTCAGGGCCATTACAGGCAGCATGGACACCGCCTCCTGACGGGTGATCCGCCCGGTCTCGTGGAGAGCAACTAGCAGTGCCTTAATTTCATCGGGGACGATTCCTCGGGGGAATGGTAGCTCCCATGCACTTCCTGGTCCTTGAAACCAATTCAACCTAGAGCCGGAAATTTCCTCGAGCCATGACTCCACCCACTCCCTATCCGCACTAAGTGGGTTAACGCGCACAGTCTCTGGAAGCCTATCGAATGATCCGTTGAGCCAATTATCGGCATCCCCCCTCCATTGACTTACTGCCTTCAGTAAGACGCTGCTCTCTGAGAGATCCTTCCACGAAGGATCGCTGGTGGCTCCCATGGCTTATCGGTTCGATGGTACGACATGAATTATACTAGGGTTCGCAATCGATAGTGCCCCCGCAATTGGGCACTACCCATTGCCCGGCATAGACAACGGTTATACCGTTCACGAATCGCTCGCCGTTTGCGGAATTTCCGCATGGGATGCATATGTCAAGATTCAGGAGAATATCGAGAAAGGGCTCTGAGCCAACTAAGACCGACGAAATTGGAGCTAAGATGAAGCTCGGAGAATTGATGAAGAGAGCAAGAGGTTTGAGTAGCAAGAAAGGTCCGATTGCGCCTATTGAAGCGCTGATGACTGTCTCGCAGGATGAGTGGACATGGCAGGTTGTAGACAGAGACATACTTGAGAAACTTAGTCACAGACTAGTTTTCCAGTCTAACGGGGGTCTTCGAAGGGAGATACTGATGACAGATGGATTAGAGACGGCAATGGGTGCTGCCTCGGTGATTGTAGAGCTAGACGGTGGATGTGTTCTAATCGAGACTCTGGAGCCATAGTCAACGAAATTACTCCTAGTGGCGTTGAAATAGGGAATGTGGGTGCGTTGGTAAGATGGTACGGAGCTCGACGTCCTCCAAGGTTAGGACAAAGAAGAAGGAAGGAAGTGGTATTCAGCAAGCTGCGGGCCTGATTCGCTACTTCGATGAAGAGTCTGAGGACGCTATCCAGATTTCTAAGGGAACGATATACTTCGCTTGCATCTCTTTCAGTATCATTGTCTATCTGGCACAGCACGGGGTTTGGTCGTGGATGTGGTCGGCCTTGGGCATCTAATCCCCTATTAGATCCCTCTCAGCGCTGTCGAAATCGGTTTTTGGATCGGCGCGGAATATTGCACTTGACGCTCTGCTCAGGGCCCTTTCTACCGCTGGGGCATTCTTATCTGAAAGCGCCTTTCTAGCGCGATCCAACGATTCTTCGGCTTCCAAAAGTATTGATCTTGCTTCTTCCCTCACCCCTTTGAGTCGGTTCAAGGAATCCTGAAGAATGTCGATTTGACTGTTCATATTGTTTTTTGCCAAATTAATTAGTCCCTCCCATGCCGAGACATGGGAGACCATGTTGGCAGATGTTGCCCTCTCGAAAGCCCTCACCCTAGATGGTTCCCAAGGATTCCTTCCAAGAGAAGCAACTATGTCAAGAATGCAACGTGCACGCACGTCCAACTCTCCATCGATTAAGATCTCATTTAGGAAGCATCTTGTTAGGAGTCCGAACCCCCAGTAGTGTCTGCTGCGGATTGAGACTTGTAGTTCCCCTGAAGTGCAAGAAATCTCCCAACGTTGCTCATCATAAATTGGTTCCTTGACAAAAATCGGGGTATTGTGTGGTGCCATTGCCCTCATTGTTGCCCTAGCAACATCTCCCAAAAATGCCTTACCGACCGATCCTTGAGTACCAATGTCTAACATCACTCCGTCCTCATCAAAAGAGACTCTTGGATTGGAATCGACGACTTGTGCAAATAAGACCGAGCGTTTTGGGTGTATCCCGATGGAGGCAATTTGGCCGTCTTCATCGTCATTCATGATACCAGCCTGAGCCCATATGATTCAAAGTTGTGCGTTTGTGACAATGCATAAGTCCCGTCTAATGGAGGCATGTTTGTGCCAAGAAGAAAGTACGGTAGACTGCAGAAAATAGTCGAAAGGCCGCCTTCGGACAACTGTAGCAGATGCAGGTCGGGGAAGTTCTGCCCGATTCCCGGGCATCCCGGGAACTTCGAAGAGGCGAAAAGATCCTGGAAGGGGCCTCAATCAGTTGGGAAGAGAAGTGACAAAAGGAATCCGTCTAAGAAGTAGTCAGTCGAGTGCGGTGGAAGACTGGATTTTCTTTGGTTCGTTATTCTCTTGCTCCTGGTCATCAGGAAAATTTGCTGGGTTCTGAGCTCTATGGTATATCTCCCTTAGGGTCTGATCGCCTATCTCAAGGTAGACTCTCGTTGTCGCAATACTGGAGTGTCCTAGTAAGCGCTGAATAGTGACCAAGTCAGCGCCCCTTTCCAATAATCCCGTGGCAAATGTGTGTCTGAGTGTGTGGGGACTCAGTCTAGTTCTGGGAATATCTGCCGAATCAGCGAGCCTGTCCATCATTTTCTGAATCGAACGTGGATTGATTCGTCTGCCTCTCCGAGATAGGAACATCGCCCTGGACTGATCATTGGTGAGAGTCATTCTTGTTTCCCTGATAGGCATCCAAGATTCGATGACTTCAACGGTTGATTGGGTAAAGAGAACTGTTCTATCCTTCTCACCCTTGCCGCCGATTACCAACGCTGACATGTCCTCGGAGTCAACATCATCAATATCCAGCCCACAAAGCTCTGAGATTCTCAGACCGGTGTCCAATAAAGTTGTGCAGATTGGAACTGCAAGTGGATCCTCAGACTCGGATGCAGCTATCTTGAGTCTCTGAAGCTCCCTCCGACCCAGTGTCTTGGGAAGTGAGCGGTTTCTCGAGGGTCTTTTGATCCATTCTGGAGTACTGTGACCTATCCACTTCAATAGATGAGATACGGCTGCAATCTTTGCATTTATTGTGGTTGGTTTCAGATCCCCTAACTTGTTTATCCATGCGTCCATTCTACCGTTACTTGGATTGGCGATTTCTCGGAATTCTCTTACTGTGAGGTCCCTGATATCACTCCAGTGAGTGCTTTTCTCACCTGGAAGAATGGTTGAGGAGAATCCCCTAGCTGCTACTCCATATGCCCTAATTGTGTGTTTGCTCTTCTTCTCAGAGCGAAGCTGCTGGGTCCAGCAGTCATGCCACTTTAGATCTGCAACCCTAAGCAGACGCGAGGGAAAATCAATTCCAGTCGTGCCTCCCTGCTGCATGTGTCTCGCCTCTCACCGCGAACGGTGTGTGCATCCCCGCCCTTTCGGACAGGTCCAACGAGACTTATGAGGACTTGAATGCTTCTCCGATAGGGGTTTCTTTTCCCAGTTTGATGGGGGTATGAAAATTTGCCGAGACCCTAGTAAGCGCTAGAGCTCGCGTTGTTATCTGACTCGTCCAAGGTTATCTGGTCTGGAGGGTGATCTATGGACATGTCAAATCTGGAGCTTATGAGCTTGGCTACCTTGGAAGCGACGTTTACTTCCGTGGCACCCTCAATCCCTTCGAGACCTGGGCTTGAGTTGACCTCCAGAACGAGTGACCCTCTTGAGGACTGAAGCATGTCAACTCCAGCCACATCCAATCCTATTGTTCGGGCGGCTTCGATTGCAATCTTCTTTTGTTCATCTGACAAATCTAATTGTGTAACAGAGCCGCCAAGATGGAAATTTGAGCGGAATTCCCTGCCATGTGCCTTTCGCTGCATGGATGCAACCACCTCATCACCTACTACGAATGCCCTGACGTCACTCCCGTGAGATTCCTCAATATACTCTTGCACCAAAGGCCTCATACCTCTCTCAAGCATCTGCGAAACGAGTTGCCTGGCATGTCTAGGTGAGTGGACCAGGAATACTCCGGTTCCATGAGTGCCCTCTGTTGACTTGACAACACACGGGGTACCTCCGACCCTACTTACTGCCCTATCCGTGTCCTCCCATGCCCCTACTTGGGCTGTAATCGGAACTGGGACTCTCTTCTGGGAGAGCATTTGGCATGCGACTAGCTTGTCCCGGCCCCTTAGAATGGCCAGACTTTTGTTTAGTACCAGTACCCCCATTTGTTCGAACTGGCGTACAATGGCGACGCCTCTACGGGTAATTGAGTACCCTATTCTGGGTAAAACAGCCTCACATTCAACCTGCCACCCCCTGTGGTATATCTTACCTCCACTGTCTTCTACAACTACAGAAAGTGACAGTGGATCTAGAATCTGAACTGCCCACCCAGCATTGTCAGCTTCGGTGGCGAGTCTTCGAGTGCTGTATAGCTCGGGACCTCTGGAGAGTATGACCAACCGGGGTTGCATTGAACGCGCGCCTATGGGAGTCTTCTTCAAGTCTTTGATTCGAAAAAAGAGTGTTTGCTCAACGATGAGCGCAATTTGGCCCGTGAGGCCGAAGAGGTTGAAAGCTGCCCCATATGACTGGGGCTGTAGCATGACGCCAGGCGATTCTCATGATAGGGCTTCACTGAAGTCTATGACGGTTGCAGAACTGAGGAGGATTTGCAAGGACAAGGGCCTTTTTGTTTCCGGGAAGAAGTCTGAGCTAATTGACAGGATTTTGTCAGAAATTGGTGAAGATCATGAGTTAGTAGTCGGTGATGACGAGGAGATCGGCGAAGCACTAATCATGGAAGAGGATGAATCGGACACCAAAGACTCGGATCGCTCGGATTTGATCGATGAGGTCCTTTCCAGACTTAAGGAAGAGGTGGTCGAGGCTGAGGTGGTCGAGGCTGAGGTGGTCGAGGCTGGATCCGAGACTGAGGATAAGGGGGGCTCAAAGGAGGCATCTGTTGAGAAGGAAAGAAAGAAGACTATGCTGAGTCGGGAAGAAGATAGCCCGTCCATTGTCATACCAATACCAACTCTAGAGTCTATGCAGAGAAGGTGGAAAACCATAGCCGCGATTGCAATAGTGTGCATACTTGTAGGGGCCATTGCTACCACTCTAATTCAGAGGGGATCGGGTTTTGTGACTGAGCCACTAAGTTTTGGAGATAGGATGGAGTTCCAAGTTGGTGAGTCGACAATTGAGATTGAAGGAGACGAGATGCTAGATGTGATCAAGAACCCGGCGGGTGAAATACTTGAGGGGGCTTGTGGTCGTTTGAAGATGGACCTGTCTGGGAATGGAATTGTTGCCATAGTTGATGGTAAGAATTCTGGTGCTGTAGAAACCACTGATAATCTTGGAAGAATGGGATTCCTTGCTGCCCAAAAGGAGACTTCGATGATATTGGATATTGACTTCGAGGGGAGAGCTGAGAGAAGCTCAGGCGAGTGTGGGAATGTAGGCTGGTCCCTTTCTGACAACAAGCTTGCAATCGATACGAAGGCATGGATCGAGATGCACGGCAATGAAGTGAAGAGAGTTGACTCGAGTGTTTCATTCACTGATGCTGATGCGATGACAACCAATCTCAGGGTGATCACTTACGATTCAAGCAGCCTTGGGGGGGTTGGCCAGCTTGCTTCGACGCTCGCTTTCCCTCTGAAGCCCATAGAGCTGGGCGGTTTCTTTGGAGACTCGGTTATTTCCAATGACGCTAGTTCGACGGATTCAGATATTGAGTGGAATTCTGATTGGAGCTGGGATGTGGGTAAGGAGTATTCCCATTCTTCCCATGGTTTAGTGTACCCAATAGAGATGAAACACAAAGAGATAGACAGATGTTATGGGCATGCGCGTATTTCCCTGCTTGTGTCAAAGAACGTTCCTTGGCCAGTTCAGCAGAATGCTGACATTGTACTTGACAAGAGCTTGGAAACCAATGATTGTGACTTCCTTGTCAGCACCCTTTCCGAGGAGCTCCTTCCCGATGGCAGACTAACGATAAAGATGTCAATGACAATGTCATCTTTCATCTCTGGAAGTAGTGAGATAGACTGGGGTAGAGACTACATTAGACCGAGCTCTGGCGAAGATAGGCCCACATCATCAACAAAAAGAAACTGGGTAGGTAGTATGGTTGACGAATCCGAAATTAGGGAGTTCAATCTTGAGAGCGCAAGGTCCTGCTTAGAGGATAACTACTCCTCCAGTGATGCGATGAATTCACTGGACAAAGGAGGTTACATCTGGAGGGCGGAGTGGTTCGAGTCTGGGGATCTTCCGCATTGGAATCTTTCTTGGGTCGATGATTCGGGAAGCTCAGGATGGATCGTCCTTAGAGCTAATGAGGAAAATGGTTCGGGGTGTGATAGGGTAGATAGTGACCCAAACTCTAATGGAGAGGTGGGATGGAATAGCAACATTCCGGCCACTCAATCGATGTCAATACTAGAGGAGAGGATTCTCGAAACTGAGAGATACCCAGATTTGAATCAATTCATCTCTTCATCTGTAGGGGAAGAAAACTGGGCCCCTGATTCCTCAGTGGGTTACAGACTCTCAGTTACTGAAGAGAATGAGATAATTAGCATTCTGCCTGGTGATATTAATTCTGGGAGAGTTACTTTGACGGTTAGCAGGGAATGGTCTGAAGGCAACATGGATAATTCGATGCTAATGGCAATGGACGCTGAAACTGGAGAAATGATTGCTTGGTACCATATCGAGAAATGACTGGCCGTGCAAAAAGACCATTTTCCACAATTTCATGAGCGTCATGTTCAACACCGCTTTGAGCACCGAGAGATTATGACCGGGGGCGACAACTTGGATGGAGAAGTTGAATCCACCATTGTTATTGACGTTGAGTTCACAGAAACAGAGGAACCTGAAGATGCCCCGACTATTGATTCTGTGGATGAGATTAGCAAGGCTAGAGCCAGGACTCCAATGGAGTTACCTCACTCTTTACCTACTCCTGATGGGAGAGCTAGAGTTGTCACGATTACGAATCAGAAAGGGGGGGTTGGCAAGACAACCACGGTCATCAACATTGGAGCGCAATTGGCCCTAAGGGGTCACAGAGTTCTGGTTGTAGATTCAGATTCGCAGGGAAACTGCGCGACTGGTCTCGGAGTCGACAAGAGCAAGGTTAGGACCACCACTAGGGATTTGATACTTAGGCCTGAGACAGCTGTTGACTCGAGGCACGCAACAGCTGTGGAAGGATTGCACATTATCGTTGGAGATCGGAGTCTGATCGGGCTGGAACAGGAGATGCTGAGGCAGTTAGGACGAGAAAGGAGGATGAGAGAGGCCCTAGAACCCCTATTGCCGCACTATGACGTTGTTCTGATCGATACTCCTCCATCTTTGGGACTGGTGACCATCAACGCCCTAGTAGCATCGGACGGGATCTTGATTCCCGTGCAAACCGAATATTTCGCATTGGAAGGCTTAGCAATGCTGGCTGGAACCATTAGAGAAGTAAGGGGCCTATTGAATGGTAGCATTGGAGTTGATGGGGTCCTACTAACAATGCATTCGCAGACTCTGCTAAATCAACAAGTTGCCGGAGAGCTACTGGAAACTTTTCCGGAATTGGTAATTAAACCAGCGATTAGGAGGAACGTAAGGCTTGCAGAGGCCCCTAGTCACGGAATTCCCATTCACCTGCATGACCCATCAAGTGCTGGTGGCAAGGACTACCAAGCAATTGCGAATGCTCTTGAGAAGAGATGGGGACTAGCTTAGGATGAAGCGTGGGCTCGGAAGAGGCCTAGAAGAGGTCTATGCAACATCTGAAGTGCCGGACCTTTCTTCTTTTGTTTCAGAGAATGAAATGCCTGATTCACCAAGGATGGCTGTAATATGGATGGTTTTCGGTAGTTTCTGTTTCGGTACCATGAATGCACTGGTGAAATGGACTAGTAGTAGTGCGGATGTATGGATGATAATTATGGTGCGTTCGGCTGTGATTGCTTTCGCTGTTGCAGCATTTGCCGCTAGTAGGGGCATAAGCCTCCGAGTGAATGATCGGAAGAACATGCTCATCCGTTGCACTGTAGGGCTTATTGCAATGATTCTATACTTCACAGCCCTAGGTAGGATTCCCATTGGCCAAGCCGTAACTCTGCAATACACTGGTCCATTATTCGTAGCCTTGCTGTCTGGCAGGGTTCTTTCGGAGAGAGTCTCCCCCAGTGTGGCACTTCTAGTAGTCACGGCATTTGGGGGGATAGTGCTGATTGTCTCCCCAGATGTGGGCAGTGTTGAGCCAGACGCTTTGCTAGCATTAGGCTCTGGATTCTTCGCGGCTTTGGCGTACATGTACGTCAGAGAGCTCCGTAAGACTGACTCGCCGGCTTCAGTGGTTTTCTGGTTCGCTGCATTTTCCGTAGCCGGTAGCCTTGTACAGTCTGTACCGGATCTCCTGAGTTTGAATGGAAAAACCATTGTGGCGCTGATTGGAATAGGGATTGGGGCGGGTGGTGGCCAGGTAGGTATTACGATGGCATACCACAAGGCAAATGCAGCATGGGTCAGTGCCTTCTCCTACCTTACAGTTATCGTGGCTACATTATACGGCTTTGTCCTTTTTGATGAGTCACTGAGGGTTACCGATTGGTTGGGAGGGTTGCTAATAGTTGGATCCGGGATCGCCTTAGCTTTCGCTGTTCCACCTGAGAAGATAGAAGAAGATGTGTCAAGCTAACTCATTCTATATTCTCACTCTTTCCCTATCAAGCAACGCCACCGAGTGATTGTATGGAAATTGACGCTCCCATGTTTGCATGATTCTGACAATAGTAGTAAAGGGTGTTTGGGGCATCTAATGAAACTGTGAATGTCAACAAACCATCTGTGCCCTGAGTTCCCGTATATGTGATTCCGTTTGTATATTCAGATCCACCACCATGCGTTCCATCACTTGTAGTGGAAATTTTTAGCGGATGAATGGAATTGCTTGACGCGGACTGGTCAAAGGTATATGTGAACCCCCTATAGAGCGTAATAGTACCCTGTTGAATGCCTTCGATGAAGAACTTCATGCTTGAAACGGTGACTGTCGTCTCCATTGCTGTCGGCATGGTGCCATCTGCGCCACTAGCGCCGGCTGGCCCGCTCGGACCCTGTGCCCCGTCGGCACCATTAGCACCGGCTGGCCCGGCTGGTCCGGCTGGTCCGGCTGGTCCGGTTGGCCCGGCTGGTCCGCTCGGGCCTTGTGCCCCGTCGGCACCATTAACACCGGTCATTCCAGAGGGACCTGAGATATTTCCAAGATCGGCCCATTCAGAGCCGCTCCATACATAGATGTGCATAGTAGAATTTACCAGAAATGCATCGCCCGCGTCTCCTATGTATATCTCACCAAGATCTGAGGTTTCATCCACAGTTCCTAGGATATTGAATGATGTGCCATCTTCTCCGTTCTGGCCGGGCGGGCCTGCTAATCCCTGTGGACCAATTTCACCCGCTGCGCCCTGAGACCCCGTCGCACCTTGGGGGCCCGTCGCACCTTGGGGGCCTTGGGTTCCGTCCGACCCGTCAACACCTGAAGGGCCGGTCAGATCAATTTCTTCCCATTGTCCATTTGAACAAGCATGGAAACCGGAGGAAGAAGAAACGTAGTACAGCCTGCCATCTGCCGAAGATTCACAAGGGGGTAAATCGGAGGCGGTCTGAACCAGAAAAACATTCCAATCTTCGAGATCCTCGGAGTCTCCGGTCTCATTTGGTTCGTCTTGTGACCCAATGCATCCAGAGAGGGCCGAGGCGGTCATCAGTAGGGCTAGTAGCATTGTCAATGTGTTCCGACTATTTGTGCGCATGCTTTTGCATGCACATCGAGCTAATTAATCACTCGTAGAACTCGGAGACTTCATCGAGTTCCTTTCGCACTAGATCGGGAACTCGGGCCCCTTCTGAAGGATATCCTACCGGAAGTAGGAGCATAGCATGCTCATGCTCGGGCCGGTGCAGAATTTCCCGCAGGAATCCCATGGGGGATGGCGTGTGAGTCAACGTAGATAGTCCCATATTATGCACTGCCGAGATGAATAGGCCAGCTGCAATCCCGCAAGATTCCTGCGAGTAATAGGTTGGAGCCATTTCTCCATTTGGTCTCTGTCTCTGTGAATGTCTGAACATTATGACAACCCATGGGGCCTCCGTTATGTGCTCCTTGATGTGATCCGTCCCCAGGGGCTCCAGTACTTCGGCCCATTCCTCTGGAATTCTCTCCTCGTAAAATCTCCTCTCTTCATCTTCAGCGGCATCCCTAATCCTGGACTTCATATCTGGGTTGGAAATTGCCACGAATGTCCATGGTTGCAGATGGGCCCCCGAAGGGGCAGTGCTAGCAGTTCTGATGGCTAGCTCGATTAGTTCCCTTGATACTGGTCGGTTAGAGAAATGGCGAGAAGTTCGCCTCTGATTCATCTGGTTGTAGTAAACATGGGCGCGAGAGAGCATCTCTTCCGGCGGTAGTTCAACGAACTCGAGAAGGATGAATCCCGGTTCCTCGGCGCCCCCGCCCATGTGGCTGCTCAGACGCGTCTTGACATCAAGGCTGCCATGGCAACGGATGCGAGTGCTAGAGGTGCAGTGATGTATGGCAGTGTCGGAGCGTCTTCAGCTGCGCCCTCGTCTTGGCAGTGAGATGAGTTGCCTCCCCATGTAGAATTGTCATACCAGCAATTTGACCAGATTTTCCAACCGAATCCTGATTCTGGGACGTGTGTCTCATAGCCGTCTTCGCTTATGAGGACAAACTTCCAATTTAGGTAAGACACGTGGTCATCGGGGCTCTCAAATTGATTACTCACCTCAATATTATTTTTCATGAACAACGAATCACCAGAGTCATCATTCTCGATCGATCCTGGTTCATTGTCCATCTCATGAGTCTGGGGCGAGTAGCAGACTCCGGAGTTGATGCAGGCCTGCGTAATCAAAAGGACCGAAGTTACGTTGCTGCTCCCATTGATAGTTAATGAAATCGAAAACGGCTCTGAGTTGGAAACAAAGCCTTCGTGAGAGATTGAAGATATTTCTGTACCATTAATTGGTGTAAACTCGTTTACCCCGCTATCTCCTGCTGTGACAGCCAGAGAGTGGATAGTCACCAATACCACTGCTACCAGGACCCTCATAGCGATTGCGTGATCATCATTGCAAATTAATACTGACATCTCAAGTTTCAGTCTCCCAGAGGTCATCTCCAGCCCAGTGAATTGTGGAAATTGCCTTTCCATTGGACATGGACATCATCTCATCGCCATCGACAAGTGCGATACCGGTTGCAATTGGTCCACCAGTCTCCTGATCCCTGATCCAAACAAAATCCCCTTTCCTTAACAAGGGGTCGGCAATATGAATGCCCGCACCCATGCAATCTGCTCCATTCTTCAAAAATGGGATTGCCCCTTTATCAACCGCAACCCAAGAGTTCTCGACATTCCAAAGCTCGATTCCTCTAAGTGTCGGGTACCAAGTCATCTCCCCTCCGACATCAATTTTCATTGCCATTGGAACTCGATCAACTAGGATTAGGTCAACTTCCTGGAAGTGGGCCTGCTCAAGAAATCCCGAGAGTTCGATATCACGGCCCATCCATGAGGAGAGGGTCTCTGATACATCTCGAATCTGCTTCAAGCGGACTGGTGTCCTCCTACGCATGCGCTTGTCGACCATTGTCAATCCGCGTGCATGGTTCCGCATGAACATGATGTCCCTGCACCCACACAATTGAAGGGAGAGGGTCCCAGCGAGCGACATGCTTGCGGTGTGTTTGGACTTGGAGGGGATTCTTGTTCCAGAAGTATGGATAAATGTCGCAGAGAGCACTGGGATTGAGTCTCTCCGTCGGACAACAAGGGATGAGCCTGACTACAATCGGTTGATGAGCTATAGACTGGGGATTCTTGATGAAAATGAGGTCACCATAGGTGATATTACGATGGTGATTGACTCTATGGAACCCCTGATTGGAGCCAAGGAGTTTTTAGCCTCACTTGAAAAGAGGTGGCCAACCCTAATTCTATCTGACACTTTTTCCCAATTCGCCAAGCCAATGATGGCAAAACTTGGCCACCCGACCCTATTCTGCCACAACTTAGTAGTCGATGACTCTGGAAGGATCTCGGACTGGGAAATCAGAAGCGAGGATCACAAAAGAAAGACTGTGGGGGCCCTCAAAAGCATGAACTTCAATGTAATTGCTGTTGGCGACTCCTACAACGATACGACGATGCTCAGTGAAGCCAGTACTGGAATTCTGTTCAACCCCCCTGACAATGTAATTGCCGAGTTCTCTCAATTCCCCATAGCGCATGACTACACTGACTTAATGCAGTCCATTGAGTCTGCAGCAATGGACTTGGGAGAACGTTGGTCATGAGTCTTAATGCCTTCCAATCGGTTGAAATAGGGTGGGAGGTGGGCAGGTCCCATGGCGAAGTGGCACGGGATATCTCGGCGTAAACCCTCAGGCGGACGGTTGAAGCGTCCCAACAGGTACAGAGGGAAGCGCAGGACAGAGGTAGCGAGCGAAGAGCAGCACGCCTTTGTCGGGGAACAGGACGCTCGAAAGAACTATCGAAAGAGGGCTGGTTCTCAGACGGTTAGAGTTCTCAGTGTCAGCCATGCAAATGTAAACATCCCTAAGGAAGGGAAAACGGTTAGGGCATCAGTAATCGGTGTGATTGGAAACAACGCCGATCCGAACTACGTGAGACGGAATATTGTCACCAAGGGGGCTGTTCTGGAGACTGATATTGGCCAAGTCAGGGTGACAAGTAGACCGGGGATGCATGGCGTTATTTGCGGTGTCCTGATTGAAGAGTAATCGCGAAGGTCTCAAGTCTCACCCCCCACCAGGAGGTTTGTTGGCATGGCATCAAGAGACGAGATGACCCTCTGGACTCGGTACTTTGATTCGGGACTGACAAGGGCTCAGGGACGTAGGGTTCCAAAGAGTGCGAGTATCCCCAAGCCTTCTTTGGATTCAATAGTCTGGGCCGCTAGAAGTGCTGGGATTAGGAAGATGAGGCAAGAGCCTGACGCTAGGCACCCATCCAGGCCTCACTCCAAAGAAGGTAGGGTGATACTGCCCCCTAAGCACGCTACTGAGGCAGTGGGTGTAAATAGTAAAGAGGGCGTGATGAAGGCAATTGGAACGTTGCTCAGAAGTCGCATGGAGCAATCGAAGGATGGTGATCAGACGAACAAATACAGTGGATCTGCAAAGGGAAACCGGAGAAGGCAGGCTCAGAGGAAATCATTCAAGCAGAGAGGGGCTGGAAAGAGGCGTTCGAAATTTGGTAAGAAATAGGTCCAATCATTCCAAATCGACATTATAGTGAAGTCCTACGTTTTCTCGACGCTTCAGGGATGATCGGATGACCAACTCCGCACAAATTAGGAGGTTTCGGAGTTCTACCATGGCTTGTGATGGTTTCTTTGTGTGCCAAACTGGCAAGACCCTGTCCCTTAGGATTTTCAACTTACCAAGAGCAGCATGCAACCTATCGTCACTCTTTACTAGACCAACATAATCAGTCATAATTTTTCGTAGTTGAAGGAGGTTTTCCTTCATTGACTCTTGCTCGATGAAAGGCTCTAGGTCATCATCCCTCCAGTTTGGAGGATTTGTGATCACGTGGTCTTTTGTTTCCTCAGAATAATCCTCAATAATTTTCTTGGCTGCCCTCTCGGAATATACTACTGCCTCAAGTAGTGAGTTCGATGCTAGTCTGTTAGCCCCATGGAGTCCGGTTCGTGCTACCTCCCCTATGGCATAGAGCCCGGGCATTTCCCCTCCCCCGGTCATAGCCCTGCCGTATCGATCGACTTTTACCCCTCCTACCAAGTAATGTGAGGCCGGGCGAACTGGAATTGGGTCCGGTCCAAGATTTATTCCATATTGGGATAGTCGAGTAGTGATTGTTGGGAATGATTCTTGCAGCTCTGAAATGTTCAGATGTTCAGTGACCAGCAGAACATTTTCTTCATTGCTCATCATTAACTCAGTATCCGTGGCCCGGGCAACAATATCACGAGTGTCGAGACTGGCTTTATCCGAGTATTTTGACATGTATGAAAAATCCTCGGCTTTCCCTCCCTCTGACCTCCAATTGGCATGTTCCGATTTGGTCATCAATACTGCACCGAAACCCCTCATAGCTTCTGTAATCAGAAATGGGATATTGGAATCCACGGCTAGGGCGGTTGGGTGGAACTGAATGAACTCCATGTCCGAGATTTCTGCTCCTGCTCTGTGGGCCATGGCCACGCCATCTCCTGTTGCTACCGCAGGATTCGTGGTTGCAAGGTGAAGCATGCCCGCCCCACCAGTGGCAAGGACCACGGCTCCGGCGGTAAGCGTGTATACTGTTCCATTTGGCGCCATTGTCCAAATCCCTGAAATGCCGAGTGAGGGATCGTCGTGATTGGTCCGGATTAGATCAAGAACCATCCAATTCTCAAGAATCCTAAGCCCTGTTTCTTCCTCATCCGACGCATTGCCGACCAAGGCCCTCTCAATCTCTGCCCCGGTTCTATCCTTTGAATGCAGAATTCTACTGTCAGAGTGGCCGCCTTCTCTGGCTAGGTGATATTTGCCCTCTGAGATGGTGTCAAACTGCACTCCATGCTCTACAAGATCGGAGATCCTGTCGGCTGCTTCGTTGACTACTGAACGGACTACTTCTTCGTCACAGAGACCACCGCCTGAGGCCAATGTATCCTGAACATGGCTCTCAAGAGCCTGTTCATCTCCAATTTCGATGACCCCCGCTATTCCCCCTTGGGCCCAGTTGGTTGATGAAGTCGATATTGCCTTCTTTGTGACTATGGTGACATCGAGGCCCTCACGGAAGCAACGCAGAGCCAAAAATAGTCCAGCTATCCCTGATCCGATGACTGCCACATCAGTCACTGGTAGATTCCTGCTACCTTTCCTGATACGCACCCATAACCCCTCGATTGTGAAAATTTTGGCATCCTAACTTACGGAAAGAGTCCAGTTGAAATCATCTGATTCGAATCGCTGCTGTATCGCTGTGAGCGCATTGTAAATTTCCATTGAGATCGGGCCTACTTCTCCATTGCAGTATTCCACTACCCTATTGCTATGCTCAATTGATCCTATTGAAGCAAGAACGGCTGCTGTCCCGACGCAGAAGCATTCATCGGCACCCAGGGCATATTCGACGTCGACCCTTTCCTCTCTAACTTCATAACCTCTTGATTCCGCCAGCTGAATCACCGAGGCTCTGGTTACTCCGGGTAGTATTGTCCCCATTATCTCTGGTGTGGAAATTATTCTGTCCTTGATGCAGAAGAAGTTTGCAGCCCCTACCTCCTCTATGTATCGATGGTGGACTGCATCCAGGTAGATTATTTCCGAGTAACCGTCCTTCTTTGCCAACTTGGATGGGACCATTCCCGGTGCATAGTTTCCAATTGCCTTCACTCCACCCGAACCTCCCGGGGCGGCTCGATGATATTCGTCAGAAACCCTCAGTGATACTGGCTTGATTCCACCTTTGAAGTAGGGTCCAACCGGTGATGTGTATATCAGAAAGGTATATTCTGGGGCTGGTGCAACTCCTAAAATGGGTCCGCTTCCCATTAACAATGGCCTCACATATAGAGTGCCCTTCCCCATTGGTGGAATCCAGCGAGTGTTCTCCCTGACAGTAGAAATTACAGCATCAATGAACATCTCTTCTGGGACGGGTGGCATTCCGAGCCTGCGAGCTCCCTCCTGTGCCCTCCGGGCATTCATCTCGGGTCTAAACAGTACTATCTTCCCATCAGCGGCATACTGTGCCTTCATACCCTCAAACAGGCCCTGACCGTAGTTTAGTACGCCTGCAGCTGGGGAGATAGATAAATCTGCGAAATCTTGCATTTGGCCCTCCTCCCATTGATTTCCCTGCTTACATGTTGCCATGTACATGCGATCGGTTTGTGTGAAACTGAAGGTCAATGCATCCCAATCCACTTCCGGTTCCGTTTCATCAAGCAATCAATGCACCCCTATTACATTACAGGGAAGCGCCTCGGCTTTCAACGGTTGCCCTAATCATCCCTCCCGGCATTGTTATGGTCCCTCACGATGACACAGGTTGAAGGGAAGTAGTCGCAGTCAGGAAGTTGGGAGTCATGCAATGGGAAGAAGAGATGTGCATAGTTACGGGAGATAACCGAGCATGGAAGAATCCCGATGGGCACAAGACTGCCATAGAACTCTGGTGTAGGTCCAAAAATGGTCATTCAACACTTCTGATAGTCAATGGACTCAGGCCATATGTCGAAATCTCAGATTGTAGGAGCGTGGAAAGGATCGCTAATGAGCCCCTTTCAATTAATTTGATTAGTGGCATGCATGAAGTTGAGGACTTGGAAAACATAGGTGAGAAGCTATCCCAAGACGGAATACAAAGGACTCATTACAGAGTGTATGTTAGAGACACTAGAGTCGTGCGAAGTGTAAGGAAAAGGCTCTCAGAATATGGCTGGAGGGTCACAAGCGCGGATGTTTTGTTCGTGCAGAGATTGATGCTTGATCTTGATCTGGGGCCACATATAGAGGCCAGAGGCGAGGTCCTTTGGGCGGGCGAGAGGGCACCTGCAGACACCAAAACAGAGCTTACTACTGACTCCAAAATAGCAACAGGTCGAATACTGGAGGTGGGGGGCTCTGGGATTTACCCCGTCGATATGATTCTGTCATGTTCCATAAGTGGCCTCACTAGGACCGATCCATTTCCTGCACCATTCGTGACTATGTCATTCGATCTTGAGACTAGTATTGCAAACAACTGGATACTCTGTGCAGCAGCTGTCATCGATAGGGCAGGAGAAAGGACTGAGTATCGATTTAGAGTTGATGATGAGTCGGTTGGTGAGACTGACATATTAGAGGGTTTGACAGATCTTGTCCGAAAGGAGGACCCGGATTTCATAACGGGCTATAATATCGATAATTTCGACCTTCCTCGGATTGAGGAGAGGGCAGATGCCATTGCACCTCGGACTAAAATGGACAGAGTTGCTATGCTTGGATGGGGAAGAGTTCCCCTTATTGAGGATGAAGCAAGGCAGAGGCGCCTTTTCCCATCTCGGCAGCAGAACAGGGTTTGGCAAATTGCAGGCAGAATACCACTTGACGCATGGTGGCAAGCCCGTCAAACACTCAGACCCCAGCGTGAGTCGCTTAGGTACGTGTCAAGATTGCTTTGGGGGGAGGAAGAAGGCATGCAAAAGATGGATATCGATGCAAGCAAGATGGACGAGGAGTGGGAGGCGCGCCCGGAGGAAGTCCTAGAGTACTGTGTTCGGGATGCTGCGCTTCCTCTGGACATACTGGGCAAGATGAAATCGATCGCCCGTAAGGAGGCTTTGGCTTCAGTCTCCCTCACCACTGTTGAAACTGCATCCAATAGCACTACTAGCCGGTGGATAGACTCGCTGGTAATACGGCTAGCCGATCGAGAGGGGATTGCGGTTCCGACTACGAACACTGGACCCAGGAAGAGGGACCAGATAGCAGGCGGATATGTCCACGAGGTAGAGTCAGGTATGGAGCCTTGGGTGGTTGTTCTGGACTTCAAATCGATGTACCCATCGATAATGATCTCAAACAACATCTGCTCAACTACACTAGTAAGGGATGGTTCTGAGGAGGTCACACACAGTGTGTCTCCATCAAGTGGGACCAGGTACCTCTCCAAGGACGAGAGAGTGGGCCTTGTACCTCGTCTTCTTGAAGACCTGATGACCAGTAGGGATCGCCACAAAGCAGCTTTGATTAAGGCCAGAGAGGAGGGTGACGAAGCCGAGGCTTTTCTTCAGGATCAGCTCCAGTATGCTGTTAAGATCCTCATGAACTCGTTCTATGGCGTCTTTGCGTCAAGCTTCTATCGATTTACTCATCCCGACCTAGGTGCTAGCATAACCGAGTGGGCGAGACACAACATAAAGAATATCATAGGGACTTTGGAATCCGAAGGCAACAATGTCGTTTACTCCGACACAGATTCAATTTTCGTGAAGACGAGGTTGGAAGAGGGGGCGCCAACTAAGAAGCCTCAGACTCGTGGAGAGGGTTTCGAAAGCTGGGAAAGGGCGCGTTCTCGGTCCCTGATATTCGGTGAAGAGTTGGCAGAACGTTTCACTCGCGAGGGTGCTGAGTTGGAGTTCGAGACCGCTCTCTCGGCCTTTTTCAGTCACGGTGCCAAGAAGCGTTATGTCGGACGAGTGGTGTGGCCTAGAGAGGAGATGCTAATCAGAGGATACGAAGTCAGAAGGACTGATTCATTCCAACTCCTCTCTACGACAATGGAAGAAATGTTTGAGATGATATTGGATGGGGCGACTCTTGCTGCTGTTGATATGACCAAAGCAGTCATAGACAGTGTTAGAGAGGGTATGGTTGATGTCTCGGAACTGGTGATAAGTCGCTCTTGTAAGGGCAGGTGGGATGCAAGGAAGGGAGAGTGGTCATTCGATGTCTATGCCAACGAAGAGGGTTTGCCTTACGTCAGAGCTGCAAAGGAAAGGATTGGGAGGGGGCTACAATTCACTCCAGGTATGAAGGTTGGTTACGTAGTAACTAGCGCAAAGAGAAGTCCGATGCAAGTTAGTGCTTGGTTAGTGGACGAAATCGGTGATGAGCCCCCCGAATATGATCCAGAATACTATGCGGCGAGACTCGCAAAGTCACTTGGACGCATAACTGAGGCATTCGGGTGGAAGGAGGATGAGTTACTGAAGGGAACTCGGCAGAGCACCCTATTTGATTTCAATTAGCCAACCTAGATCAATTAACGGCGATTGATTGGCTCATTGCAACGTAGGGTTGATTTTTGGTTGTACTCTGGGGTGATCATGAACGGGATGCGCGGGATGAGCCCGATGCTAGCAATTCTACTCATTGGTTCAGCCATGGCAGGATGTACAGACCTACTTGGATCAAACGGCCCACCTACGGCAGAGATATCGATAACACCGAGTGGGACTGTCAAGGCAGGGGATTCTGTTGCATTCAGTGCAGCTGGCTCATCGGATCCTGATGGGGATACCCTGAGTTTCAGCTGGGACTTTGGAGACGGAAACACCGGTACAGGCCTCACGGCCAGTCACACCTACTTGCAAACGGGAGAGTATACTGTGGAGCTTGCCGTGAACGATGGCAATCATGATGTTACGGCTAGCAAGGTAGTCAAAGTCAGCGATGCGGACGCCAAAGAACCCGAGGCAGTGATCAAGGACGATAGACAGGACAATTGCAAAGGAGAGGAAGCAAAGACAACGGGGTCCGCTATGGTAATAGTTTGGGTGTGCGAGGAGGACAAGGACGCAGGAGATCGTGAGGTCGAGGTGTCAACAAGCGTAACCCTGGATGGTTCAGACTCATGGGCGGGATGCGCACCAGATGACTCGAACTGCATACCGGGGGATGAATACCTTGTGGAATGGAACTGGGACTTGGATACCGAAGATGATTCGGACGGCGATGGTGACACCTCCAATGACATTGATGCAACAGGAGAGGCATTTACCTGGGAGGACCGGAGTGCGGGTGCATGGGACATAAGGCTCACAGTAATCGATAACAATGGATTCGAGTCCCATCAGGACGCTGAGGTCTATGTCAACTACTGGGGAGTCTGGAATGACTTTGTCATAGATCGGGCCGTCAATCCCAGTAGTCCAGTGACAATCACCTGGGAATACCCAACTACAAACACCACTAGAATGGCTTATTTCGGAGTGACCTACCCCCAAGAGGATTCGGACCAGCCACTAGGAGGAGTATCCGGACAAACCACCAACAATAGACTGGACTTGTACTTGTACAACACTACTGAAGAAGAAATTTTCAACACTTCTAGCATTGAAGATGGAGACAGAGACCATGGTGATTGTGATACAAACGAAGATTACTGCGTTGTTTCAAGGCTCGGAAGTTATATGATCAAGCCCAGAGAACCCGGTGATTGGACTGTTGACCTACAGAACGAGGAGACTCACAATACCGAAGTCAAGGAGCTGTTTATCGTACTAATCTATGACTCAAAGTCTGAGGGTCCAGAGTATTGAGGAATGGGTTCGGTAATGCCGAAATGCCCCCCTACGGAGTAAAGGCCCAGAAACCGCGGGGAACGGTTCATATACACATCTTCGGTCGGCGGGGCACTTAGAGGTGATACTAAATGAGTTCACAATGGGAAGATAAAAGCAAGCCGCATCTGAATATCGTTTTCATCGGACACGTCGATCACGGAAAGTCAACCACTGTGGGTAGGCTTCTTTTGGACAGCGGACACATTGAGGCACACGTAATCGAGAAGTTTGAGAAGGAAGCATCAGAGAGAGGGAAAGCCGGGTTCGGATTTGCCTACGTGATGGACGGACTGAAGGAAGAGAGGGAGCGGGGGATAACGATTGACGTCGCGCACAAGGAGTTCTTCACACCAAAGTACTACTTCACCGTCATCGATGCACCTGGTCACAGGGACTTCGTGAAGAACATGATTACTGGAACCAGTCAAGCAGACGCTGCGGTTCTGAATGTGGCTGCCAACGACGGAGTCAACGCTCAGACCAAGGAGCATGCTTTCCTTGCGAAGGTTCTCGGTGTCAAGGAACTGATAGTCAACGTCAACAAGATGGACATAAGTGGTGTGGACTGGTCTCAGGACAAATTCAACAGTGTTGTAGAGGAAGTCTCAAACCTAGTGAAGATGGCTGGCTTCAACCCCACCGACATCCCCTTCATTCCATGCAGTGCTTTCGATGGTGACAACGTCTTCAACAAGAGTGACAAGTCCTCATGGTATAGCGGCCCTACACTATTCGAGGCTATTGATGCTATTTCGATGCCTCCAAAGCCGACTGACAGGCCTCTGAGACTACCAATTCAGGACGTCTACAAGATCAGTGGAATCGGCACGGTTCCAGTAGGAAAGATTGAGACTGGGGTTCTAAATTCTGGGAAAACCGTGGTTTTCAATCCTAGCCAGCAATCGGCTGAGGTCAAGAGCATTGAGATGCACCACACCGTCGTCGATAAGGCGGAGCCTGGCGACAACGTTGGATTCAACGTTCGAGGACTGGCTGCCACTGACATCCGAAGGGGAGATGTGGCAGGTTACCAGGACAGTGCGCCCGCATTCGTAAGGCATGACGAGAGTTTCATTGGGCAGATCCAGCTCATGGACATACCCAAGGCAATAGGCTCGGGTTACACCCCTGTTTTCCACGCGCATACCTCACAGGTAGCTGTTCGATTCGTCGAACTACTTGAGAACTCTAAGACAAAGGAGGCCAATCCGGCTTTCCTCAAGACTGGCGATGCAGCGTTGGTTCGATTTGCCCCTACGAAGCCAATGGCTATCGAGCAGATGGACGCGTTCCCAGAGCTGGCCCGCTTCGCTATTCGCGACATGGGTAAGACTGTAGCGGCCGGTGTCTGCATGAAGATCGAGAAGAAGTGAAGCACTGGTGACATGAATGCCGGTCGTTACTACGATCAAGCTTACTGGCGATAATCATCAGGATGTGGACGTTGTCTGCAAGCAGATCAAGGCTATCTCAGATGAAACCGGAGTCAAGCTTAGGGGACCAATACCCTTGCCGACTAGGAGGATTGTAGTACCGTGCAGGAAGAGTCCTGACGGAGAAGGAGCGGAAACATGGGATCATTGGGAGATGAGAGTTCACAAGAGGCTCCTAGAGTTGATGACCAATACTGCAAAGGACGAGAAGGCCCTCAGAAGAGTTCTCAGGATTCCCATTCCAGATTCGGTGACTATAGAGCTCTCCCTCAGGAACTTGAACTGATACAAATAACGCTGAATTCTAGTTCTAACCCTGATGGCAATCCACGCACGCAAGTGAGCCCATTGGATCCCATGCCGGTAGAACCTTGGGTTCTGTGTCCAATCCGGATAGCATCTCCTCGGTTAGGAATTCCTTTGGGGCGGCAATCTCAAACATATGTTCATCAAACCAATTATCATTCATTGTGAAGTATCCCTTTTCTCCGCAGTCTTTCTCACCCCAAGAATTCTCAACTCTCCACCTCCTTGGCTTACCATCGATGACATCTACTCCGGTGAATAGCATCGCGTGTGTCATCATTGTCTGGCAATACCTCAGTCTGTTGATCTTCTCCATCCCGTAGTTGACCCCATAGATACCTTGGAAGTCAAACAACTCAGCATCCCATATTCCTCTCTTACGATCCATCTGCTTACCCACATCACACCCCATCCAGACTGGGGTTCCGTCCTCTAGTATCTTCTGGGTTACAGACTTCATCTCATCCATTGGAACATTGAGGTAAACAACTGGTGGACCGCCAGAAACATTCTGCAGATAGTCCACAGTGTAAGTACAGTAGTACTCATTCCTAGGGTCGTTAACCAAGCAAACGTATTCCTCCCATTCAATATCAACAAATTCAGATCCAAAATCCTGTGGTGACATCGTGCCTTTTCGGTGGAAGACCTTGTCCTTGTCACGCCACTGCCAATCAAATTCCTCTGGAGGTGTGCCTAGGTGAATACAGAGTACCCTCCAAATCTCAGCCATTCTTTCTTCCTTGTGAGCCCTGGCATCTGCAATTGACCCGCCTTCGCCCAGAATAGTCCTTATCTCGCTCGCAGAGGAGCGTAGAATATCCCTCAGAACTGCATTCATCCACCTTGTGTTGCTACTGCTATATGATTCGGGGAATGATGATTTAGGAACTAGGCCATGCTTTCTTATGAGGTTCATTGCCATATTCCACTGACCGCCGTCCCCGATAGGGTCAGAAAGAAGGAAATGGATTGTCCGATCATCAACTGGTCGCTCTGAGGTCTCTATTATTGCTTCAAGAAAGTGGTTTGAGCGTTCTAATTTATCCCAAAAGTGAATGTGAGACTGGCTGAACTCAAAGTCTGATATATTCATCTTTTCCATAGCACCAACACGAAAGAGATTCAATGCAGCGAAGAGCCAACACCTCCCACTACTCTTCTGTGAGGTTACCTTCCATTCATCAAGCTTGATGCTGAATGATGAGTCCGAAGTCTGTATCAGATCCCGGCTGAGTACAAGATTAGGGAGCTCATTATTGCTGACTGCATTTTGGGCGACCAAAGCGGTCGGATCTAAAATGAACTGGGCCCTATATTTGGCAATCTGTCCTTTAGTTACTCCCTCTGACATGTATATTTCCCTCTGAACGTGAATGGTGAATTAGTTTTTCTATATTGGAGCTGGTTCGGCAATCCCAGCAGAAATCAGTGTGTCTGCGATCAGAGACGGGCATGATTCGATATCTCCCTCTGCAAGGATAATTTCTGTTCCATCCGAGATCATTATTGGATCTGAGATGTCCTGTAGTATTCGTATACGTATCAATTCATCCGGTTGGGATACCTCTTGTGGGAATGAGCTCCTGGACTCCGATTGGGAGGATGCATGCTCTGGAAATGTGTCTAATTCGCGGATTCGATCTTCTTCATCGATCTCAGGCTCCTCCCAGCTTTCTTCAACGCGAGTCTGGATAGTAAGAGGTCGGGATTCGTCTAACTTTCCACCATCTGCAAAGGTGGTCAATGGTTCATGTAGGACATCAACCGCCTCATTACTTGTCGAGAAATCTGGTAGTCCAACTAGAGAGTTCCACAATACCTCCTTCTTGTATCTTCCAGTCAACTCAGTGAGTCCGTTATACAATACACGCTCTGCAGGGTCATGGTGTCTCCAATCAATCGGCTTGATGGAATTGGGTGAGTTATCGGCTCCTGGATTTTTCCTCATCATCTCGGACATTAGAGCATGCCGTGTTAACGCATTTAGTCGCATACGATTTAGATCCCTGATACAAGTCCTAGCAACCGAAAGTCTTCTAGAGAGGAATTGGACCTTTGCACTCATACCATCATCGTGTATGGCCTCTGATAGTTCGGACTCCATATGTTGCATTAGCTGGTGAACTGATTCCCAGAAGGTAATGCCATCTGGTATTGAAAGCTCTACTGGGGTGTCTTGGCGCTTCTGCCTTCTTGTAAGTTCAAAGAGTGATTTCTCCACTGAAAGAAGTTCACTATTCTTGAGTCTACGGGTCTCCATGAGCGCAACCAGTTGTGCTGAATTGAAGGCGATACATCAACAATTCCTAGAGGATAGTAGAATATGTGCACCGTGGGTATCAAAGCCATGACTCCTTTCGTTGCGATGCAGGTGTACCCGAGTGGTCAAAGGGGGAGGGCTCAAGATCCTCTGCATAGCGCTTCGCAGGTTCGAATCCTGCCGCCTGCACCAATGACTCCCTAATTCCTGTCCAATAGAGACTTGATCAGCTCAATGGCCCCATACTTTCCCTTGGCCTCTGTAACTAAGTCTGCAGCATGTAAGACCTCGGGGAATTCGTCACTGACAGATACTGATAACCCAACCATAGTGAACATTGGGATATCATTTGGGGCATCGCCGCATGCAATCACCCTCTTGGGATCAATGCCCCTTTGCTCCAGAGCTATCTTCAATCCAGAGGCTTTGGTTAGACCTGGCTTGGAAATATGGACAGCGAACCCAGTTGTCTCTACATTGAGGTCGGACCACTCAGATTCTGCTAATAAGTCCCTGATTGATTCATGGGAGTCGGTTTCCTTCAGGCACCATTCAGTTTCTCGCCAGCGATTTGACTCGATTCCACGAGGATCCAAGTCCTCTATCTTGGTTGCCAACCACTCTGCTGCTTGCCTGGCACGGGAGCCGTCTGCGAGGGACTGGATAGCGAATCCTTCTCCACTATCCCAAACCATTCCACCATTCTCTGCTACAATGAATCCAGAGGCCCCAAGAGACTGTCGAATTGGGGTAACATTCGGTAGGGTTCTTCCTGATGCTAATGAGACGGGCATTACTTGACGATCTAGACGTCGCGAAAGTTCGACTAACTCATTGTGGAATCCGTCGAAATCGAGTAAAGTCCCATCGACATCGAATACAATCATATCCCAGTCACCTTTCTCGGGGAGATTTACCATGTTTGTCCGTAGGGAATGGCACTGATGATTCCATCGGAGGATAATCAGTAGTATTCAAGCGGGACCGGACTATGCGGAATCAATGGACGAGTCGGATGAGTACCTAATCCTGGATGATGGGGGATCAAGTCCAGTGGTGAATTCGGAGAAGAAGAGAGCTCGGATTCTTCCAAAATTTAGAGTGCCTTGGAGATGGGGGCTGGATAACGCCTCCACGGACAAATCGTCGGAAGAAGATATCTCAGAGGTCGTAAGAACGATTTCTTCGGATATCGATATAGCGAACGAGGGGGTGTTTGATTTCGAATGGAATATCTCTGGAATGGATTGCCCCGACTGTGCAATGAAAGCGACTAGGGCTGTGAATAGGCTTCCTGGAGTTCAATCTTGTAAGATTTCGATAACGGATGCTTCCGTGACAGTCTCCCAGGACATTGCAGAGGGTTCTATTTCACGTGCTTCAGCGGTCCTTGACAGTCTTGGACACGCACCTGAGATTGGCTGGAGTCAGGTCTCGGGGGCAAACCCCCAATTTCTGGCTTCCAAGCATGGAATCGATCAAAAACTCCTCAAGAATTGGCTGCTCAAGACCCCAGGAATATTGGGTGCGAGGTTAACAGAAGAAAAAATTGAGCTTAGGGGGCTTTGGATCGACTCTCCGCAGCTTAGGTCTTCCTCGGAAGGCCAACTATCATTGATACTGGGTCATAACTACGAACTAGTCCCTGCAAGAGAGGCCACATTTAGGAAGGATCAGCTTCAGCTAATCAAAGCCATGATTACAATCCCTCTCATTGTAATAATTGCTTTTATTGAGTCGATTGGAGGGGTTCCCCATTGGATCCCATGGATATTTGGGCTATTCGGGGTCGTCTTCACAGGATCACAGATTTTCCAAGAGGCTTTTGCTGGCCTGAGAAATAGAGTCGTTGGGTTCCAAGTTCTGACCTCATTGGCAGTAATTGGTGCAGTATTACTTGGCGAGGTTGTAGAAGCCCTGATGGTTGTTTCACTAGTTGCCTTCGCATCTCATTTGGAGAATAAAGCACTAATTCAGGCCAGAGAATCCATGCAAGGTGGCCTAGACAGGCTGCCTCGCAGAGCAAGGGTGATTTCAGATAGTTGCAATACTATGACTCAGACCAATGTGAAAATTTCCGGGATAAGGGCACTGAATGTTGTAACTGCAAATCAAGAAGAAGACCTAATGCCGGTCGAAGCAGTAGAGACTGGGGACTTGGTTGAGGTCAGATCAGGAGAGATTGTTCCAGTGGATGGGATTGTAATTGAGGGATCGGGTTCTATTGATAGGGCCCCTTTGACGGGAGAACCCCTGCCAATTTCAATTGCTGAGGGGGACGATGTGGATGCGGGTTTGGTTCTGGTAAGGGGTCCAGTGGTAATTAGGGCTGAAGCTAGTGGGGGGGATACCAGACTTGCGAGTCTAATTGACATGGTTAGACACTACAAGGATCAACCTACAAGAACTCAGAGTGTTATTGAGAGATTCACCTCAGTTTGGACCCCCCTAGTGGTTGTCGCTTCGCCGATAATTGGATTCCTCTTTACGGAGACCATCAAGCAGGCCATTCTCACCACACTACTTCTTTGGGTCGTTTCTTGCCCCTGTTCGCTATTACTAGCATCGCCCGTACCTCATGCAGCTGCATTGACCACTGCTTCCTCTTTCGGACTGATTGCCAGAGGGGGCGGGGTCCTAGAGTCAGCTGCTGGCGTAAACCTTGTACTTCTAGACAAAACTGGAACGCTAACGAGTGGGAGACCAAGACTATCAGAGCTAATTATTGACGATGGAATCGATGAAGAAAGAGTACTCAGGATTGCTGCGGGGCTTGAGATTAGGTCCAACCACCCATATGCAAAAACAATTCTGAATAAGGCCGATGAAAGAGAGCTAAGTCCGCATAGGATTTCTGGACTAGCGGATGGGGAAGCTGGTGTGGTTGGTGAAATTAAAGATAAGAGAGTGATGCTGGGGAGAGCAGACTGGCTTGAGTCCCAGGGTGTTAGCTTTCCAAGCAGAATCTCCTCCGCACTTGAGGATTCGAGAATGGTGGGAAAGGGGGCCAGTGTACTTTCAGAAGACGGTAGGGCTATTGCATTATTTGGATTCATTCACGACGACATCAGAGAGGGGGTGATAGAAGCTCTAGATTCACTCAAATCCCATGGTGCTAGGGTAGAGATACTCAGTGGCGACGAACAGACTAGCGTCGAGGCCTTTGCCAAAATGATTGGTGTGGATTCGAAACTTTGTAGGGGGGGTATTGATCCTGAAGGTAAGGCTGCATATGTCTCTGGATGCTCAGAGCAAAATCACACCATCATGGCTGGTGATGGATTCAATGATGCAGGCGCTTTGGCCGCTGCAGACATAGGAATTGCAATAGGTAGTGGTGAACAGGTCAATTTGGATGCCGCTGACGTACTAATTCCTGGTAGGGACCCACGAGCACTGTCCCAGATGGTAGAGTTGGCCAAGAGAACTCGCAAGGTTGTTCTAATGAACATCTCAATCTCGATTGTGGTGACACTGACCCTAATTGCCGCAGTTCTAGCTGGAATGAAATTGAGCCTTGTCGCGGGAATTGCCCTCCATGAAGCCAGCGCGATCCTAATCATCCTCAATGGAATGTGGGTTTCTGGGTCTGGATCCAACAGGATCGGGACTCTGGTCGACCTCGGCAGGGATCTGAAGGACGAGATTTCTGGAATTTTCAATCTGCTAATTAATGAAAAGAATGATGACGAAATTGCGACCTCTTGATTAAGTGGTATATTCTGGAGGTGCCATGACCCCTCTTACTGAAGTTGAGTCAAAGCATGCTCCACCGCTAGCTGAGTGTCCTAACTGTGATCATATGTTACCCCAGGGGTTGGGGGAAATTGAGTGTGAGATTTGCGGAGCGGTGTGTCGGGTTTCCCATGACCCGACAATTTCCGCACTGAAATCTGAAACAGTTCAGTGTCCGCATTGTGCGACTGTGGTGGTGGCGGGAACTGAGAAGAGACCGGTGGAGCTGACTTGTTCCTCCTGCTCTGGGATTTTTGTCATTTCAAGGAAGATTGTAAAAGTGGAGATTCAATGTCCAAACTGCCAGAGTAGGTTGAGGATTCGCCCTAGACCCGGGAAACGTGAGCTGGGTTGTCCGTCGTGTGAAGTTCCTTTCAACGTTACATTCTAGTCTCTCGGGCATTAAAAAACCCCGAAAAAACGCATTCCGAAGGGTAAATCGACCCTGTTGTCTCAAATACCCAGAAAACCGCGAAGGACTGGGGATGGGCATTTGAGTGAGAGCAAGTCATCCGATTCTAATGATAAAGAAGAGTTGGATGAATTGGATGCGATCAGAGCGCAGCATGCCATCTCCTCCACATCGGCTATGAGCTCTGCTGCTAGGGCTAGGGAAAGATTGGACGAAGAGTCTAGCCTTAGGTCTGGAATCAGAAGAGAGAGGCGGATTCGGATTTCTGATATGACTCAGAGGGTGTCTGGAATGCACGGGGCGATGAGGAAGGCGAATGAGATCCTATTTGAAGAGCAGTTGCATCAAATTGAGGCTGATTTGAGAGATGAGCTGGAGGATGAGCTGGAGAGACTGGAGAAAGAGGCATTAGAACGCGAGGAGAGGCTGCTTCGGGAGGAAATGCTGCATAGGCTTCGACGTGAAGAGAATAGGGTTCGTGAGCAGCTTGAACTAGAGAGAGATCGTCGAATAGAGGCGCATACCTCAAAACTTAGGGGTAGATTGAGTGAAGAGATGGAAGTAGAGTTCTCGAGACGGAAGGCTTTCCTGAAAGAAAGGTTAGAGTTAGAGGCATCCCAGGGGGTTGAAAGGATGGAAAGAAGGGTTGAGATGGACCTAAGGGAATCCATGGAGTCCGAGGTTCATAGGAAAGTAGAGGCTTATCGACTAGATCATGAAATTCAAATGAGGAGTTCAATAGCCAAAAAGAGGAGGGCGTATGAGTCAAAGCTTGAGAAGAGGCTTGAGAGTGAACGGACTTCTCTTGAGAAGGAGATGGATGCGGACATTGATGTAAGAATCAAATCATTGGGGGAGGAAATTGAGAGGGCTTCTCTTGCAGAGCTGGATCGTAGATTTAGGGCCGAGAGAGATTCAATGGAAGCTGCCTTAGCCCTAAAGAGACAGGAGATGGCTCTTGAGAAAGAGGTCGAAATGGAGCAGAGAATCGCTGATTTTGTCAAGGAAAGAGAAAATGAGATGCTGTCAAATCTAGAAAAACAGTTGTCGAAGAGGTCTGATCTGACAAATAAAGAAGTTGGGGAGGTGCTGAAGACTATCGAATCCGAGATTAAGGTAAAGACAGAATCGGCACTTCTTGATGCCCGACAGAGAATCTTGGAGAGGTTCAGTTCTGACTAGATTCGATAATTGACTGGATCCTCATGTCAGCTTCTCTGGCAAATTGCCAATATGACTCACTGGCCGAGTTTGCTTTACTTGGCTTTTGTGCCACTACAATTGGGGCCCCCATTAGCGGAGACTCTGCAATAGAGATGGAACGTGGTATCTGAGTTTCAAAGACTCTGTCTCCGAAATGCTTGCGAGCTTGGTCGGTTACCTTCTCACAAAGCTTGCTCCTTGCCTGAACCATAGTCATCAGTATCCCAAAAAGTCCGAGATCGGGATTTACTGTGCTCTGGACCTCTCTTATCGATGCCATCAATTGACCCATTCCCTCGAGTGCGTAGAACTCCGCCTGAATTGGAATCAAGACCCATTGTGCAGCAGAAAGGGCATTTATTGTCAGAAGTCCAAGAGAAGCTGGAGTGTCGATGATGATCACATCGAAATTTGGTAAGGCCTCGTTAAGTGCTAGCTTGAGCCTATTTTCTCGCCCGACCCTTGTGGACAAATCTACTTCGATTCCTGATAGATCGAGATCGGCTGGCAAGACCCATAGATTTCGGGCCTCGATATGATTGGGCGGTCCCCTGACTTTTCCCGGGTTTTCTAATTTCCAAGCTGTTCTCATTGACCTAGAAAGTTCATCGGGGCCTATGGTGCAATGTTCCAATCTTAGTTTGGAGTCGCCTACACCCCTGGAAAATAGCTCATTCATTGTTGGGCCCAATTTTCCCTTATCCACTCCAAATGTAGTAGCAACGTTACCCTTCGGATCCATGTCTACAATTAGAGTCCTTCGGGATCGTATTCCATACTTCTCACTTCCAAGTGATAGGGAAGAGGCTAAGTTTACCGCAGTTGTTGTTCTGGAGCACCCTCCCTTGTGGTTGACACAGGCAATCACTACCGCCACGGCATCGAATCGGTGGGTCGGTTAATTGGACTTTGCCAATTACTGTATCACAGGAACATTTACTTCGCTGATGATCTTATTCACTATTCTCTTTCCGGTAACTCCTCGTATTTTTGACTCGGGTTTTAGTACAATTCTGTGGCTAACTACATCCATGGCTAATCCTTTGACATCGTCGGGAATAACATAGTCCCTTCCGTCAATGGCTGCAGAAGCCCTTGATGACTTGAAAAGCGCCTGGCTAGCACGTGGCGATGCCCCGGCTTCGATTCTAGGGTCAGACCTAGTTCTCTGAACTATCTGAACGATGTAACCAAGAATAGCTGGGTCGATATGAACCGTCTCTAAGGCCTTCTGCATTGCTACTACCTTCTTCGGCTCGACAATCTGGGTGACGTCGTAATCATCCTTGGCCCTAAGCTTCCTTCTCTGTAGAATCGCCTTTTCCTCTTCCAAGCTAGGATATCCCATGCTCATTTTCATCAAGAATCGGTCCATCTGCGCTTCTGGTAGAGGGTAGGTTCCCTCTTGCTCGATTGGGTTTTGGGTGGCCAGAGTTGAGAAAGGAGCAGGAAGCTTGTGAGTGACCCCTTCAATAGTCACCTGCTTCTCCTCCATAGCCTCCAGAAGTGCAGCTTGTGTTTTTGGAGGTGCTCGATTAATCTCGTCTGCCAGTAGAATATTGGTGAATAGCGGACCAAATCTAGGTCTGAACTCTCCGGTTTGCTGGTCATACATGTAGGTTCCAATAATGTCCGCTGGAAGTAGGTCAGGGGTGAATTGTACACGCTTAAACTTGCATCCCAAAGCTCTAGCGAATGTATTGGCCATCAGTGTCTTTGCAAGTCCGGGATTATCCTCAATCAATATGTTACCATTTGCTAGAACCCCGACGGTGACCTTGCGAATGTTCTCGGGCTTGCCGATGATTACCTTAGCTACCTCGCTCATGAGGTTATTTGAGTGTCCCGAAACCGAGTTAATCAGAGCCTTGGAGTTAGCAGTAGAGCCTTCGGCCATTGTCATTTGTAAACCCCGTACAGACTGCTGCCGATTCAAGGACTACTTGAGTGTTCGGTAACTCTGAACAAAGCTTGTTTCGCCAATCATCTACCCCAGAAATGGTTGTCTTTCCTGTGAATAGTCAATAATTCGTCGAAAACGTCCTTCTCTGTTGTTGTCATTTCCATCTTCCTGAGTTTTCTTGCATGTGATTCGGGTACATCTACTAGAAGCGTGTCCCCCTCAGTGATTTGCCTGCCCACAGTGACTCCTTCGATGGAGATTGCGACTTCTGAGCCTTGATGTGTTTCTTTCATGCTCTCTTGGCCTGAGCGTATTGATTTGATTCGACCAATCCTTCTGCCATCCTTCAACAATCCTTGGCCTACGTGTATTCGACCAGCTAGAACCCTTACGCCCACCACCGCTGGTTTGGAAACCCTAAAGGTGTGATCTGGCAGTAGCATTATCCTCCCAGGGTAGACAACCTTCTCACGTCTCTCCTCCTCTAGCTCAATCTTGCGTTTCTCTAGCCAGTCCTCATGCTCCTCAAGGATCCTGTAAATTATCTCAGACCCAATGTGCATTGCACATAGTTCAGATTTTTCCAGCTCTTCCCTCGCTTCTGGGAGTATTTCTGTATTGAAAGCCATGATGACTCGGAAGAGGGGGTCGGATGAAGCCTCAGCACTTCTGATATCTCTACGGCTTACTTTCCCTATGGATGCCTCTCTAATTGGAACTGCCTTCTCGCCGAGTTCCTTGGCCAGAGCCTCAAGACCTCCAACTGTGTCTGATTTGATGCAGACTCCTTCTTCTTCCAAAACTATTGACAGTTTTGCTTCGCTGTCTGCTAATCGAATTGCTGTATCCCTAGACTCCGGTGAATTTACTACTCGGAGAGTTGTTCCCACCAGAATGCCACCAAGAGAAGGGGCGCTAATCTTTATCCCTGCTGCCGAGAATGCAATCTCTGTGTCATCCCAGCGATCTCCGGCATCTCTCATCTCACTCATACCTCTTGGAGAGAAGAGTCCCTTCACATGTGTGCAGATAGCTCCTTTTTCTGTAGAAACCACTATTTCGTCCCCCTTACGAATTGATCCACGATGCAATATCAGATCGAGGGTCTTTCCGAGTCCTCTCTCCTCCTTCAGCTCCAGTACCGTTGCCTCTCCTAGTCCTGAGACATCTGTGAGTTGATCAGATAGGTATCTCTCAGCAAGTCCAATTACAACAGCAAGTAAATCCTGAATTCCCTCTCCTTCTCGTGAGGAAATGGGGACAAGTGCAATCTCTTTTGTGAAATCCTGTACCCTATCATACCTCTCGATATTGAGGCCCTCTTCTGCTATCTGTCCAACTAAATCCCAATATTTCTGCTCAAAAAGTCCCAATGACTCCTTAGATTGGTCATTTACTGAGTTCTTCATCGACCTACCAGTTTCCGAACTCCAGCCGTGAATACGGTCCACTTTGTTTGCAGCAATGACAAAGGGAGTCTTGGCCTGCTTGAGGATCCTAAGTGATTCTATTGTCTGTGGCCTGCACCCCTCCATAATGTCAATAATCAAGATGGCTATATCGGCCAAAGACCCACCCCTGGCCCTTAGAGTGGAGAAGGAGTGATGCCCTGGGGTATCAATAAATAACAATCCCGGGGAGTCGAATGTCTTCCCCCCCAACAGTGGGGAACATAGGTCATTCAAGATCGATGATGGGACTTCAGTTGCGCCAATATGCTGTGTGATCCCTCCGGCCTCACGGTCCATTACCGAAGATCGGCCCCTATCTCCCAAGGAACGGACGTGATCCAATAGCGATGTTTTCCCATGATCAACATGCCCAAGAACGGCAACGATGGGTTGTCTGCGATTTCCCATTCACCCACCTCATGCTACTCACTCTTCAGTCATCTAGACCTTCGGGGAACCAAAGTCCCAATTCAAAAGACGCGGTGTCCTCGCCGTCTGAACCATGGATTACATTGTGATCAATGCTCCTAGCAAAATCGGCCCTAATGGTCCCTGGCTCGGCTTCCTCCCAATTTGTGGCTCCGATTAATCTGCGAGAAGCTGCTATTGCGTCATCACCCCTCCAAGCCATTGCCACTACTGGACCAGAAGTTATGAAATTGATCAGATCAGGATAGAACGGTCTTTCCTTATGGATGCCATAATGACTCTCTGCGACCCCGAGATCGGGAGTTAGATCGCGCCTGCCGACCATTCGCAGTCCAATACCCTTGAACCTGCTGATTATCTCCTCGGTCAAGCCTCTGTCGACGCCATCGGGCTTGATCATGATATAGGTAGTCTGCTCTGGCATGCTTTGGCCCAGCCCCCTCCCCTATTTCAACGAAGTCACTTGTAGAAATGGCTGATTACTTGATGCCGCCTTTTACATAGCGACGGGTCCACTTCATTCTTCGAGCGTTTCTCTTTAGCTTGAGCATGTTCTTCCTAGACTTGCTGTCCTTGAACCAATAAACCGTTCCATCACGCTTGACGTACATCATCCCGGTTCCAGGCTCTATCTCATCATGTGAGAAGCTGCATATCCTCTGTTCTGGCATAAGAAACCTCACCTAGAGCCAAGTCGACGGGCCTCTCGTCCTGTATCCCTCAGCATTAGTATGTCACCAACCCTTACTGGACCCAGGACATTCCTGGTAATAATTCGGCCAATGTCTCGAGAGTTGTTTGAATCTAGAACTCTGACTTTCACTTGAGTTGCCTCTCCTGTCAAGCCAGTCCTGCCTACATCCTCCACAACTTCAGCGGGCCAAGATTCAGTTGGCATTACTATTCCTCCTCCATTTTTCATGAGGAGAGAGACTCGAAGTGTCCTTTGACCTCGTTGAACCTGTCCAAGCCTTCTTTGTCGACCTGCATAACAGCAATTGCAGCCGTTTTTGTTCCAACGCTCATACCTGCTGCTTCGGCTAGGTAAGACTGATCCTGTACGTAGATGAATGGGATGCCCTTTTCCTCGCATATCATTGGAATGTGCGCTAAAAGCTCACTTGGGTTCACGTTCTCCGCCATCACAATCATTTGAGCAGTCCCCCTCTCTGCGGACTTGGTGACCTCGTTTGATCCCTTCTTTAATCGGCCTCTTCCATCCTTTCCGATGATCTTTATCATCTCGTAAACCTGTTCTTGGACGTCTTGTGGTGTTTCAAAAGAAATATGCACACTCATTGGAACCTCTCCTCATGTATTGTGGCCGACGCACGGCATGACTGATATAAACGCAGCGTATCGATTAGTGATAATGGTCAGCCCAATCTAGTCAGAAGTTTGGAAATTCCTCTAGAAAGTGCTGGAGATGCTGAGACATCAGCTCTCGGGTTTGGGAGGGAGTCAGTGGTGTGCACCGAGTCAACGTGCTTGGCCAAGCGTGATAGTGCCCCCCCGGTGAATAACCCGTGAGTGCATGCTGCGTGTACTTCCTTTGCCCCTTGCCTTCTCAATGCGTCGCTTGCCCTGCAAATTGTCCCTCCCGTGCTAATCATATCATCAACGATTGCGACAACCTTGCCGGAAACATCCAGATCCTTGGGGGTGTGCTCAATTGTATGGGCATCTATTCTTGTCTTCTCTAGGTAGGAGAATTCGCAGCCAATTATCTCAGCGACTGATGATGCTCGTGAAATAGCGCCTTTGTCGGGGCTTAGGATGAAATCAGGTGCAACCTTCTCAGAGAGATCGTTTGCGATTTCGAGCATTGAACTAACAAATTCAATTGGGATTCTAGCTTCGCTAAGTACGTCCGGTGAATGCAGATCCAGGATTGCAATGCCGTCACAAAAACCTGAGATCATATCGGCTATCTGTCTTGCTGAAACAGATTCTCCCGGAGAGAATCTCTTGTCCTGCCTCGCATACCCATAATACGGAATTCCCAAGATTATGCCGGGGCCCACATCATCTACAGACTGTGGACCCTCTTGCTTTAGATTGGAGAGATCCCCTCTCCTGACATCCGAAATAGCACCGAGAAGGAGCAGTGTTTGCATAATTCCTGAGTCTGGGTATGTGTTTGAAACGAGTACTGCCGGCTCCGACCTGACTGCATCGATTGCATCGGTTGGGATCCTAACGTAGGCCTCCCCGTCGGGGAATCTCCTATTCTCTAGCTGGATATGCTCCATGCCCAAGAGTGGGGCTAACGAATCGGCTATATTTCCCCCTGAGGCCCCGCTCAGAACAGGCATCTCGTCTCGATGGAAAGGACCTCCCTTCATGATGGTTCTTATTGGGCAATATGGTAATTTGGGGTTGAAACAAGAGGATTGGTGGGCATGACAGGATTTGAACCTGTGACCTCCCGGTTATCAGCCGGGTGCTCCAGCCAAACTAAGCTACACGCCCTTGAGCGACATAACGACCAAGGCTGATGATTTGAAGGCTACCCTCTGAGAAACACTACCCCAAATTTCCTTCCCATCAAGGGTCACTTTGAGTTTAACCTGGTGTTTGTCCACAGTATAGGAAGTCCTGGCATACACGTTATGATAGAATGCCTTCTCGGATTGCTTACTTCAGGTGAGAGGGCATGGAATGGAGAGATGCACCGTCCCCCAAGGATAACGAGCAGGCCATTAATGAGAACTTGGAATCATGGAATGACTTGGCCTATGTACATGCACAGGGTAGTGGAGCCGGATTCTATCGAATCGAGCAGTGGCTCGATGGTGAGTCAAAATTAGCACCTTGGGAAATTGAAGAGGTGGGGCCGGTATCTGGATTGAGTCTGCTCCACCTGCAGTGTCATATTGGTACAGATACACTGTCATGGTTTCGCGAAGGGGCAAAGGTGACTGGCCTCGATTTCTCCTCTAATGCAGTTATTGAGGCCGAGAGGTTCGCCAAACTACTCGGTGCAGAGGATGCTAGATTTATTGTCAGTAGAATTAGAGATGCCCCCGAGGCCCTCGAAGGTGAAGAGTTCGATATCATCTACACCGGAAGAGGCGCCCTTTGCTGGCTCCCCGACATAGATGAGTGGGCATCAATTTGCAGCAAGCTAGTGAAGAAGGGGGGATTCCTCTACCTTGAGGAGTCGACTCCGATGTTCAATTCTCTGGAACCGATGGATTTCGGAGGTAATTCGCTGTTCGGATTGAAGTACGACCTATTCAACACAGGGCCGGTTTCAGAAATGGGCCAAGGAAGCTATGCGGATCCGAATTGGCCGGGAATAAGAACGACTCATTGCTGGGAGTATACCTATGGATCAATCATCAACGCCCTCGTAGGCAATGGTTTTCGAATTGATTTCCTGAATGAACGGAGTGAGGTGTTTTTCAATCCACATCCAGAGAAGTTCGTGGAATCCAGACCGAACTACTGGACTTTCAAGGATGGTGGAGTGAAGTTTCCAATCTCATTCACCCTAAAGGCAACTAGGTTGTGATCAAGTGAAGTGTATGGTTAGAAAAGCATGTTCTTTGATGTGTTTAGCCATCTTTCTCACATCAATAATTACTACAATTTCTCCTTCTGGTGAATTGGATTACAAGCCACTACATTTGTACACAAATTCTAACGACGGTTACGATCCAATACAATATACTGATCAACACACGACGGCATCTTTAGTTTCCGAAGGCCGAACAGCGACCCTGATCATGCCTGGTGGGCATGACTATGGACACCCTCTTCCCCTTGTCATTGCTCTCCACGGACATTCCAGCTCAGGCTCCTTGAATGCCTGGTGGATGAGCCTTTACGATAGTGTACACGAAAACGAGCATCTTCTCCTAACTCCTGATGGGACACTGAACTTGATAGCGATGAGGTACTGGAACGCTACTGAAGCATGTTGCAATTTTTTCGGCTCTTCAATCGATGATGTTGCTTTCATTGAAGGACTGGTTAGTGAGGCGGTAGCGAATTACGGGGCCGATCCCGAAGGAGTGGTCCTAATCGGACACTCAAACGGTGGTTTCATGGCTCATCGAATGGCTTGTGATAGAGGGGATCTGATCGAATCAATAGTCTCACTGAATGGAGCAACTTGGTATGACTTTTCTAATGATTGTCCTGACACAGGTAGGCCAAATATCCTCAATGTCCATTCGACACTTGATGGTGTGATACAATATGATGGAGGTCAGATGAATGGGGCGCAGTACCCGTCTGCCTCCCAAACGACGTCATTCTGGGCATCTCGCTCGGATTGCGATTCGACATGGACGAATATTGGTGCTATTGATTTGACTGGCTCTGATGGAATTACAGAAACGGACATTCTCGAACATCTTAATTGTGAAGATGGCAACAGGGTTTCTCATTGGAGAATCAACAATGGAAGTCACGCCCCTTTTCTCAATGACCCTGGATGGGCGGACCAATCATTGGAGTGGGCCCTCACTGATTTTATTCGTGATTCAGATGGCGATGGGTATCGTGACGACGTAGATGCGTTCATCTACAATCCAAATGAATGGAATGATTCAGATGGGGATTTAGCTGGCGACAATATTGATGAGTTCCCATTCGACCCAGCAGAATGGATCGATTCCGATTCCGATGGGGTCGGTGATAATGCCGACCCATTTCCAGACAACCCTCTGGAGTGGCACGATGCAGATGATGATGGAATAGGGGATAATTCAGACACAGATGACGACAACGATGGGTGGGACGATGAGTTAGACGACTTTCCCCTAAACTCGTTTGAATGGATAGACTCGGATGGGGATGATATCGGGGATAATGCCGATTTAAATGACGACAACGATGGGTGGACAGATTTGGACGAAATTAGTTGCTATACAAATAGCCTCAATTCAAGCGATTTTCCACTTGATTACGATGACGACTTAGTTTGTGATATAGTAGATGAGGATGATGATGGGGATGGCGTCTTAGATACCGAAGATAGTTTTCCCATGAATGCGAGTGAGTGGAACGATACCGATCACGATGGTGTCGGAGATAACTCTGACGATTTTCCTGACGATTCATCTGAATCATCAGACAGCGACGGTGACGGTGTTGGTGATAACTCTGACCAATTCCCAAATAACTCAGCAGAGGCACTGGATTCAGATGCAGATGGTGTTGGCGACAACGCAGATTCCTTTCCATTCGACTCATCAGAAACTATGGATAGCGATGGCGATGGTGTCGGAGACAATTTCGATGCATTCCCGGGTGATAAGAGTGAGTCCTTAGATACTGATGGAGACGGAGTTGGGGATAACTCTGACCGATTCCCAGGGGATCCAAATGAATCCTTGGATACAGATGGAGATGGAATTGGGGACAACGAAGAGGCCTCCTCTGCTGAGGGGGGACTACCGGGTTTTGGTGCGGCATCGGCAATTCTAGCACTTTTTTCGGGAGTATTTGCTCATTCAAGACTGATAGGGACGAATGGACGTAAATCCCAATGAGTAGTTTTGTTAAGATCGGCTAGGTGCTGTAACCCTAACAATTTGCTTTGGCGTGATGACTATCAATGGATATAGGATTCTGGACTAATAGCGCCCCTATGACGCGTATACGAGTCAGAGGGTTAGGGAGGCACCCCTACCTATCACAGGCGATAGATAGGGTAGCGTGTGAGCGGAATTGCTGTCATCTTTTTCTATGATTCGCATTGGAGTCAGTGTGAAATATGATGGTCATACCTAGGAGATCGTGACTAAGATATGCAGTTTGCGGTAGGCGTGATCGGTGTTGGTAACATGGGTGCCGCTCTGGTGCGCGGAATTATCGATCGGGGGACAGAACCCGCTC
>Ga0066862_10000024_pt1 | contig 52203 bp, 35 predicted proteins | sample ETN02SmetaG_FD_66431 | JGI IMG/M metagenome (GOLD analysis project Ga0066862, IMG submission 66431) | Marine microbial and viral communities from oxygen minimum zone, Eastern Pacific Ocean - ETNP2014F10-02SV255 | ecosystem: Environmental > Aquatic > Marine > Oceanic ... | reverse complement strand
ATTAGTGACTTCAATGACCCTGTTCCAAATGTTGCTACTATGAATACAGAGGATTGGGATGGAGATGGTTATTTAGATCATGCTGACAATTCAAGCAGAAATAGTGATGCGTTCCCATATGACGACACACAATGGAGTGATTCTGATAATGATGGATATGGAGACAACCCTAATGGAAATAATCCTGATTTATTTGTAAATATCTCAAGTCAATGGGAAGATTTCGATGATGATGGATATGGAGACAATAACCAAATTGGTGCATTTGAACCTGATTCCTGTCCTTTTGATTATGGTACTAGCTACCAAAACCAATTTGGTTGTGCTGATGAAGATGGTGATGGTTGGGCAGATGTCGAAGATGATTTCATCAGAGATGAAACTCAATGGTCTGATTTTGACAATGATGGATATGGAGATAACCCCGATGGTAATGATTCTGATGATTGCTATACGCAAGGAGGGACTTCAACACTTACTGTGAATATTTCTTCAAATTCACTTGAAAGTTTACGTGGTTGTCTTGATTCAGATGGTGATGAAATTGCAGATACTGGAGATCCATGCCCATTCTTATTTGGAAATAGTTGGGTTGACAGATATGGATGCCCAGATACGGATTTAGATGGAATAAGTGACTTAAATGATCCAAATGAATTTGAAACAACAGAAAATTATCAAGATTGGGATAATGATGGATATTTAGATCATGCTGCAAATAGTTCACACAATGTGGATGCATTCCCTGAAGATTCAACACAATGGGAAGATTCTGATGGTGATGGATATGGAGACAATTCTAAAGGAAATAATGGAGATGCATTCCCTGAAGATTCAACACAATGGGAAGATTCTGATGGTGATGGATTTGGAGATGAAATTAATGGAAATGAGCCAGACCATTGCCCATTTGAATATGGTAATAGTTCCATTGACAGATTAGGTTGTATTGATACGGATGGAGATGGATTTAGTGATGAAAGTAGTGGATGGAGAGCTCATCCCTATGGTTATGCTGATAGTCATCCTGATGATCCAACACAATGGGAAGATTCTGATGGTGATGGATTCGGAGATAATCCTCAAGGGTTTGAATATGATGCATTCCCTGATGATTTTTATGAAAACATAGATACTGATGGAGATGGACTTGGAGATAATTCTGATTGGTGTCCAAGAGATACTGGTACTTCTGATAAAGATGGTGTGAATGGATGTCCTGATTCTGACGGAGATGGTTATGCAGATGAAATAGATGCTTTCAAGGATGAACCAACTCAATGGAGTGATGTAGACTTTGATGAACATGGTGATAATCCTGATGGAGTAAATGGAGATTATTTCCCATTCATTCCAGGACAATGGGAAGATCTAGATGGAGATGGGTATGGAGATAATCCAACAGGCCCATTTGCTGATGTATTCCCTAATGATTCAACTCAGTGGACGGATTATGATGGTGATAATTGTGGAGATAATCAAGATGGTAACAACCCTGACAGATTCCCAACTGACCCTACACAATGTGAAGATACTGATGGAGATGGGTTCGGAGATAATCCAAATGGAAGAGATCCTGATATGTTTACAGACATTTATTCACAATGGTCTGACATAGATGGAGATGGATTCGGAGATAATATTTCGGAAGGTGCTTCATTAGCTGATGTTTGCGTTGATCAAGAAACTGGAAATCAAAAATCATGTATTTACGATAGAGACAATGATGGTTTTGATGATTTAGAAGACCAATTCCCTGATGAACCTACCCAATGGATTGATGCTGATGAAGATGGAAAAGGAGACAATCCCCAAGGTTATAATGGGGACCCCTATAAAAACGACAGAGATAATGATGGTTATCAAGATCCTGAGAATGAAGAATTATACTCAGACGAAGGTGAAGGTGGATCATGCCTGAAAATTCCAGAAGAAATACTCTTTGAGGATGCAGGTTTTGAGGGTGGAAATGTAGTTAAGAATCAGATATATGATGAGTTCCCAGATAGTCCTTCAGAATGGTTAGACAGAGATAATGACTGCTTAGGAGACAATCTTGATGCAGATGACGATAATGATGGTTCAAGTGACATGGAAGAATTAGTTGCTGGAACAAATCCATATGCATCTGGAGAAACTCCATGGGGTGGAGTCTGGATACCTGGAGCAAATGTAGAATTAGGTGCATGGGACCTTATTGGTGTTTTAATTGGTGTTCCGAGTGTATTTTATCTTGGATTTGCATTTGTAACAAGAGATAGGCGTGCAACGAGATTTGAGGACGAATTATTAGATTGTGAGGATGTTGTTACTTTAGAAGAAATCAGTGAATCATACGAAAGAGCGCTAATGATGAGATTATTAGGTCCACATCACGGGCTAATGTTAGAACGTGTGCGATCTAGAATTGAAGTTCAAATTGAGACTAGAGGTGGAGATCCAAGACCTGCTGATATTGTTGCTAATGCTGTAAAAAAGAAATCAAAGAAGACGGCTCCGGAAATAATTGAGGAAGATAATAATCAAGAAGATTAGATGTCAAAAACAACATCGCAATACCAACCTGGGCCCTCGAAAGAGGGGACTTCGGACCACTTGCTAGAGAGTAATGCCCCTTCGGGAACAAATGCGAATGCCAGTTCATGAAGCGTTACAGCCTTAATCTCAATTTCCAATTCTAAATTATCTGTATTCACTTTAGAATACTGTACATTGGCAGTAATTCTTTGATCCTCTGTTAACTCTGTAATTACTTGCAAATCACAAATCCATTCATCCTTAGCTTCTGCTCTGAATAATACTTCTTCAAGAAGTAGCACTAGTATAGAGGTCCATTGATTTGTTTCGGAAGTTAATACAAATGATCCTGTGTCACGAGTTAATTTCTCTAAAGATTCCATTCCATTTGAAGAGAGTAATATCGATTGCATTCCAGCAACAGCCTCTTCTAAAAGTCTATTTTCTGATTTTGAATAACACCTCATCCCTACATCTGCTGTAGTTCCAAAAGTCCAACTACTCATCTGAGTCAACTCATCTTTGTGAAATTTGCATTTGCCAAGCTGTTTCATCAAGACGTGTTCCAAGTCCTTTTTTCGTGAGGACATATCCTTCCATATCCTCTCCCTGTAACACACATTCACATGCCGCATTAACTAACACTGCTCCATCATCCATCTCTAATCCATTAGATAATGATACACACAATGCTGCTGCTGCTGCATCTAATAGCCCTATTTGCTGAAGTGTTTGTGATAAGTTACAAGGAATGGTAAGTGAATCCATTTCTAATCTATGTAATGTCACTCCATCTTTCCCTTCAATAACAAATAATCCTCCCCAATTATGCTCATCAAGTAAATGCTGGGCCGTTTCATCAGTCGTATTACAATTCAAACGTCTTCGCATTAATTCCATACCTCTTGATTGGAATAAAACTGCATCAGACCCATTTGAATATGGTAATCCTGTTAATTTTGGATCGAAAATAACTGGAACATTTGCAGATTTTGCACATGAAATTATTTCTTTTGCCGCATTTGGATTAATAACTCCTTTTCCATAATCTGAAATTACAACAATATTAGTTTCAGGAATTGCTTTCAAAACTGCATCTAATATTGGTTTTTGTAATTCTTCACTTAATGGTTCTGAATCTTCACTATCCCACCTTAGTAACATTTGCTTATTCTGTACTAAACTTTCACGACTACCAATTAATCTTGTTTTTACAGTTGTTTTTCTACCCTCAATCATAATTAAATTGCTTGTATCAATACCAATATTTTCTAATGACTCTTCTAATTCAGCACCATCTGAATCGTTTCCAATCGCTGCAAACAAAAGTGGCTTTAATCCTAAATCATACAAACTTCTAGCAACATGTGCTGCTGCACCTGCTCCAGATTGTCTACTAGTTTCTTTCAAAACAGGAACTGGTGCAGTGCTATTCAAATTGTTAGCAAAGCCATAGACGTATCTATCTAACATCACATCACCAATTACAATTACAGAGGTATTTGCTGAATTTTCAACACAATCCCTAAGTTTCTTGAAATTATCAATGACATCATATTCTTCTGAATCTGTGATAAAAACCACCTCACTCCCAAGCAGACCAGTCGTCGCCTTTTCCTTCTCTCCACCACCAACGATCAGTATTTTCTGGGAATTCTAACCACTCATAACCGTCATCTCCAACTTTGCCTCTCATGTCATTTGTCGGAGTATATCCTGAACCTACATTTGCACTTTCACCAGAACCTCCATAATAGGAATCATGTCGAGATTCTTCACCATAATATCCTGTATCTTGCAATTGTCGCTGTTGTCCTGATTGCATTGAAGGTCTTGCTCCAGGCCGTTGACCAAATCCAACTTGCGCCTTCTGATCACCATATCCGTAATCTTCACGTTGTTTCTTACGTGTTTTCTTTCTAAACCTGCCCCCAACTACTTCTTCATCAGAAAGTAATTCTTCTGCATATTCATCACGGCCATCATCATCGTCATCATCTCGACCTCTCATCATCCAGATAACAAAAATCAGTAATAATAAGAATACTAAGGCACCTGCTCCAACATAATACATCATCATATCAGAACTAGTATCAATGTTCAAATTATCACCAACATCATCTGTCCCATTACCTGTACCGTTAGTAGTGTTATTGCCATCTCCCTCATCAGTGTTACCATTCTCATCTTCTGGAAGATGCTTGTTTATATCGTTTGGAAATGCATCAGCACCATTTGAGACTAACCATAAATCATCAGGATCTGACCAACCATCTCCGTCCGAATCCAAACAGCCTTGTCTATCATTTGTTGAAGAACCAGCATCATTAGGGCAATCGTCTTCTATATCTAAAATTGTATCAAAATCAGTATCATCTGTCGGGTCGGCCCATTGACTTGCATCAAAAGGAAACTTGTCTCCAGTATCTGACCAACCGTCTCCGTCCTGATCAGCACATCCTCTTTTGTCAATAGTAGATGTTCCTGCTTTTCCAGGGCAGTCGTCTGCAAGTGTTGCAGGAGGAGGATTATCATAAAACCCATCTCCATCTGAATCTGTATCTTGAGTATTATCTCTTGGTAAAGCATCTTCTTCATCAACAACGCCATCATTGTCTTTGTCACTTTCACCAGGGTGGCAACCTAATTCAGAACCTTCTGATGCAGGAACTCCTTCTGAATCATATTCAACACCTTCTGTATCTACTTCCCATAGTCTCTCTTGTTCAGATGTAGGGCATATGTCGGAATCATCATTAACTCCATCACCATCATCATCATTATCTTCTTGAGAAGTACATCCATCTCCATCTGGGTCATTAATTGAATCAGAAATCCATCCTGTCTCTCCGCTTGGACAAGTGTCGTCATCATCATCTATACCATCTCCATCATCGTCGTCATCATCTAATAAATCATGACATCCATCACCATCAAGGTCTACTAATGAATTAGTGAAATAGTTTCGATTAACAATACAATCATCCTCATCATCGCTTAAACCATCTCTATCAAAATCAGTTACTGCTCCAAACGAAGGGTTCAAAAATATAAGTCCACCTAAGGAATAATCTAAATCCCCGTCTCCATCAATATCTGAAATCTTAGCCCTTGAGGAATAAGTATCCTGATATGAGCTCCATTCTAATGTTAAATTGTGTAATCCATTTGTTTGATTATTAAGATATATTCTATCTGGTTGATTATGAGTTGTTGCTACAAGAACATCGACATCTCCGTCGGCATCTAAATCTCCAATATCCATTTCCTCTGCTGAGGGAATTGGTAAAGATTGATAGTTAACAGTTGGAGTTAATGGTTCAGATGTCCCCGAATTAAAAATTACTTGTAAATATGAAGATTTAATTAACCTAACTACATCATTATTGCCGTCTTTATTGAAGTCAACAATTTCTATAGCTGTAGTTGTACCAATTTTATCCATTGCTAATCCTGTTGTGCCAAACAAATCACCACTATTAGCTGTAGACGTATAATAAATACAATCATCTTCTCCCTGGAATGCAATATACAAATCGGCTTTTTCATCCCCATCTAAATCCCCTAATGCCACTTCTGAAACAATAAAATTCTCTACTCCAGAACATGTTTCATCGGGCATCCAATCTACTGAGGATGTGAAGCCATTCCCTAGATTCAAATGTACTCCAAATGAATCTACAAGATCTAAGCGGCCATCTCCATTAATATCTCCAACGGATAAAGGTCCTTCACAATCATTTCCTTCACAATAATTCATTGAAGCAGCCTGTTCAAGCTCTCCATTTATAGTTCTAAATATCTCCCCTGAACGTAAGAAATCATAATCTCCGTCACCATCAACATCAAACCATCCACTATCTAAATCGGTATTAGAACCATCATCATCACCAAGCATTGGTAATAGAGGGACTCCGACATAATCTGTACGATTAAAACTAGCATTAACAGGCATATCTTCTACATTAGTACCTTGAGAAGGTGAAGAACGTTTTACAGGATCAGTTTTATCAGAATCAAGTTCATCAATAATTCCATCGGAATCTAAATCTCCTTGTAAAAAAGCGCCTTCTAAATCAATTCTACAACCGTCTCCATCTGGATCAGTTGAAATATCTGAAACCCAATTAATTTCTCCTCTAGGGCAATTATCTGAATTATCAAGCACTCCATCATTATCGTCATCTGAATCTTCACCATCATCTATACATCCATCAGAATCCCTATCATTACTAGGCATTGAGGTCCAACCTGATTGTCCTCCCTCACAATCATCTTGCATTGAACCAATACCATCCATATCTGTATCCACAAGTAATTTCCAAACATACATGTGAGATTGTCTACTTGTAGGTTCAAGTGTTGTGCCAATAAACTCCAATCCGTCTGGTATGGCATTTTCAATTTCATTTTCATGTGAAATAGCAAAAGTACCACCAATAATTAAAGATCCTTTGGAATCTTCAATTGCATTAACAGCAATATCGTCTCTATCTGATGTTCCTCTAATTGCCCAGTTCCAACTCGCATAGGGATCTAAACTAGCAACAAAGGCATCGACATAATCATTAGAATCTATACTGAGACCTCCTAATGTTAATCCATAATCATCAAATTGTTTACCCCATGAACCTGTAAGAAGAATATTTCCATTTGTATCGAATGACATTGAAAATAGATCTACTACGTCACTACTAGATGCTTGATTTAAATTAGAATAAGTGTCTGGGAAAATGTATTTACTAACAAATATATCCCTATATCCTGAACTAGTAGCGGATTCAGTTCCGAAATCTTTTGCTCCTGAAAATGTGCCTGCAATAAATATGTCAGAATTTGTAGGGTTCTTTTGAATATCAACTACGACTCCGGGAATTGGAACTAATGAATGTATGTTTTCTGTATTATCTAATTTCAGCATGAAACCTGCTTTAGTAGAACTTTTATTTTCTCCTCCATTATCGATTTCCGCCCTATTATCTGCATCTCCGCCTACAAGAATACTACCATCTGAATTTACTAAAATTGCATTTACAGATTGATCATTTGCTCCATTTATACGATATCCCCAAATTATATCTCCTTGATTAGTAAATTTGGAAACAAAACCATCCTTTGCAAGTCCATCTGTTCCTTCTGAACCAAAATAAACAATAGATTGAATCATTCCACCTGCAAGAACTGTCCCATCATTATTGAACACCAATTCCTTAACCGCGTCATTATCGTCTCCACCAATAGAGTTTAACCACACACAATTAAAATTACTGTCAAGTACTGCAATAAAAATATCTGTGGTTCCACCATCTACATCATTATTATCTATCGATAAATCATCACAACTAAAACTTGGATCTGAAAACTGACCTGCCACTGCAATATTACCCACAGAATTGACAGAGACTTTTTCCACTGTGATATCATTAGTGCCTGAAAACGACTTTGTAATACCCCAATCCCCTTCTTCTGAAATTTTCACTAAGTATCCATCACTACCGCCTGTAGAAATTAAATTTGTACTTCCAAACGTTTCAGTGTTTGTAAAACTCCCTACTGCATATATATCATCTTGAGAATCAATATCAAAATCAGTTAAAATATCACTTTGAAATGTAGAAGTGCTACCTCCTGTGGTTGCCCAACCATGAACAAGACTTCCTATTTCTCCATCTTGATCCACAAATGATGAATTGTTTTTAACATCTTCACCTAAAGAAAATATCGCTGAGGGTGCCATTGAATATACTGAAAAAATTAGAATAAATATTACAAATATTGATTTAATCCCCTTAATGAGTATCACCAGCCCAAACCATTGCAAGAGAAACAAGAATATAACTAAGGTGGAAAATAAGTAATTAAGATTCTGCTAAAAGTGAACGGATTGCTTCAATAATTTGTGAATTTAAATCTTCATCAATTCCTAAACTTAAACGAAGAGAACGGAGTATAGCGTCTTCTTCTAAACTAATTGCTTCATCTGACATTGCAATCCAAATTGCCTCAATATATGGCTGGTAAGAGGGATCAAAAGTTTTCAAAAGGGAATGTTTTTTTCTTGTAACTACTTCTAACCTTTTACGATTTAATGGATTTAACCTTAATGACTCTGCTAATGCATCTAACAATGCTGTTGTGCTTTCACCAACACCTATGTCCGCCCAGACTTTGTCAAGCATTTCGACATATACCGATTCTGCACCAGAAGAAATCTTTTCTAATTCTAACCTTTCTTCTTCAATAATGGCTTTTAATGATTCGTTGCTCAATGACAATTGCTCTACTAATTCATCAATTAGAACTCTTTCATCATCACTTAAAACTCCATCTCTCATTGCAGTTTTAATCAATTTCCTTAAAAATTGCTCACCATCATCTTTAGCTCTATCTTCTATTGTTTCTTCCCTTGTTCCATCTGTTCTTATTTTAGCTAACCATCCTACAAGTGATGATTCTTCATCAATACTTGAGCCAATTGTTTTATTTTCATAAAAAGGGCTAGGCCTATCTAATATATTTCTACGCAATTTGTTTGCAGATTTTCGACCTTTTTTTGTCATTCTGTAAATTAGTACCCTTTGCCTATAGCCATCAGGGCGCCCACTATCTTTCTCAATTAGGCCTTCAGATTCTAATTTTTCAAGGGGCCTACTTACATGTTTTCGTGAGATTCCTGTAGCAAAACAAATACCTTTTTGTGCAACTTTCCCACTTAAGTCCCACACCTCATCACCCATATCATTTTCAAGCAAATGTAACAAAATCCTCTCCGTTTGCTCAAAGGTATCTAGAAGTGAATTTACCATCTGACTCAAACCCTCTGAGAGGTTACTGTAATTTATTCTTATACCACGTAGTCAAAAAGTGGAAACATTACCGCCAATACATGCCGCAACAAAACGGAAGGGGTACAGGTCGGCCTCGTGAACGTGGAATTCGCAGCATTAATCCCGAACTTATTGGAAACTCTGATGGTGAGGGAAGACATAAGCCACCTTCAAAATATGAAGATAAATGGTTAGTTTCTGGTAGCATTGGAAGTAGACTTTGGAATAAGTCTGCAATTGGTTTTCAGATGGATGAAGGTACATTACTAATGCCAGAAGAGGTTCTTTTTTGCCATTGGCATAGACATTTGCCATTACCTAATTCTAATTGGCTTAATGACATTCTTTCTGAGGATCCCTTTCTTTTGCACCGTGCTGCTGCAATGAATACAATTAGAGAACCTGGAGATCTTCTTGTACTTACTGATTCAACTGAATTAGAATCTAATGAGGAATCATGGGGCTTACGATGGAATCGAGGAGAACATCCGACTAGAGATTCTCCCTCAGCAGAAATTCGATGGGTGATGAATAGTTCTGAAATTAAATGGGAGAAGTTATTTGATTGGGCTAAAACAGTACAAAGTAATAATCGGATGGCAGAAATTCTAGTTGTTGATGGAGAATTTGATGTTACGGCATATAGACTGAAAATTACTAATCCTGAAGGTGAATTGAAACTTCCTTCCGACTTAAAAAAGGAGGATTATGATTTGATTTATCAAGCATGGGAACAAAGAGTCCAATCAGGAGAAGGGTTTTGGATTCCAATTGATTCAAGTGTGATGCCACTCCCTCAATTAGGAGTCCCTCAAGCGAGTGGCATTTGGTTAGCCGAGATTGAACAAGCATGGCTAAAATCAAAATTTGATTCGGATGAACTTGGTGAAATTGGTCAAATTTATGAACACCTCTTAGAAAAAGGATTATGGCCACGCCCTGGTTTCAAGTATGGATGTCGATGGAGAGTTTACAGTGGAGATATATCATCACAACATGCACCGTGGCTCATTGTTCCTAATTGCGAAGCACCTACAAATTGGAATGAAGCATGTTTAGCAGCAAGATTGTCTGCAGGAGTAAATAAATCTTGGTTATGTGCAATGAAATTTGAAGAAAATGTTTGTTTTATTGAATTATGCAGATGGTCTCCCGGAAAGGCCTAAATTTGTAATATTTTTATGGTCTAGGTTTTCTATCAGAAACAGTTCGGAAGACTAATGCAGACTAATTCTAGACGCTTAAGAGCGATTCTAGTATCATTATTATTTTTCTTAATGAGTCTGAATTTAGGTTCTGGTTTAGCTGAAATAGAAAATTCTGAGGAAATACCACCGGATATTTCTCTTTACAATATGGTTATAGGCGATTCTTGGGTTTTTAATACAGAATTAGATGTTGCATCACTAATTGACCCTACAGATCCTACTTGGTATGGAACCGTTATTGGAGAACCACTTAGTGGACAAACTACACGTACTGTGGTTGATATTACTACAATAGAATATAAATCTCAAAATCATACGGTATATGAAATTCAACAAGATGGTAATTACGTAGGTGTTGGTACATTTCCTGCTCCGGTAATTGGATTAATTACTGGTACAATGTATGTTGATTATACAGCTAAATTTTGGTATAGGGTGTCGGACCATGCTAAATTACGTGAAGTATCAGACGTAAAAATTGATTTAGAGCATTTAGCAGGTGTTGAACTATTATTAGATACTGAAATAACTAGAGAATTCGACACTGATGCAGAATATTTTGATTTCCCCGCACTTTGGAATGAAACTTGGACTCAAACATATATCCAAAATGAATCATGGAATGGAGATGCTGGTTATTTTTCTCCACCTTCAAATGAAAAATTGAAAGAACGTGCTTATAGTTACAATAATTACAGCACGCCACCACTTGAATGGAGTGGTTGTGAACTTTCATCCTATGTTGAACAAACAAATAGCGAAGGGGAACCAACAGAATATATTTGGTTTTGTCCTTCTATACGCGGATCTGTAATTGAATGGACTGAGGACATAATTTTAGGAGTTCCTGCCTACTCAGAATTAACTTCATACACACCCGGAGAAAATCAAACTTCGGAAATAGAGATAGAATTTAGTCAACCGTTTGATGTTAATAACGTAACATTAAATTCCCCAATTCTATTTAATATCACAATTACACTTGAAAATGAAAGTTCGCTTGAAAATGAAATATTAAGAATAAATTATCTTGGAAAATATACTAATTGGACGTTAAATCAGTCAAATTCTGTTTCAGTGAATCTTTCCTCTAATATCACCAAAGATTCCACAATTACTCTATATGATTGGGCTAGTCATGGCATTGTAATTGAATTAGAATCACATTCAATATTTACCGCATTTACAATTACACTGAATAGTAGTTCTATTGCTGAAGGCATTGCTCTTCGTTCTGAAAGTTTAGAATTAATGTCTGGATGGGTTGATGGTGGTTTTGATTATATTACAATATTAGGGGAGCAAACAAGGTGGTAAATATGAAGAAATTAACAATCTTAATTACAACTTTACTAATATTATTGATGATTCCTATGAATGTATCAGGTGATGATACATTCAAAGTAACACCTCCTGATTATTTAGTAGGTGATTTCTTTGAATATTCAGGATATACAAATACAGTAGTTAATGATTTTAAAAATACTCTCGATAAGGAAGAAAATAATGCAGAGGTAACAATAGTTGAAAGTAGTGAGTTAAGAGTTAATATTGCCTCTTTTGAAGAATGTGATTTGAAAGATTTTACAGGTTTTTGCCAAAGAGGAAAAACTGCTCATTCTGTTAATTTGAGCCTAAGTTGGGAACATAACAGTACAAATTATTTAGATGATCAAATGTATGTAATTATTTCAACTAGTGAAGAAAGCCTTACTACGCAATCTGAAAGTCCTTGGTCTTGGACAAAAAGGTCAGTGAAAGTAACATTAATTTTCAAAACAAAAAATAATGAAGAACATAATGTGGAACGAAGAACTACTCATGAATTTACAACCCATACAACGGGGGTAATTCCTGAGAGTATTTCTGTAGGTGATTCTTGGATTTCATTAGAGTTAAGAGAATTAAGTACAGAATTCGCTCAACGAGAAAATAATGGATTGTGGGAAAAAACAACTACAAATGAAAATTTAACCATAACAAGGATTTTTACTGCACAATCTTATGAGTTATTAGACACAGAATTAGGAATTATTCCTGTGATTTCAGTTACAGAAGGAGATGTTGATTCTGGGAATTACACCTCTGCATATTTAGATGAATTAGGATTTATTAGAAAAATAGAAGGCTTTGCAAATAATGAAAATGCATTTTCAACTGAATTACAGGATTTTAGATATTTACGAACTCCTGACCCCTCAGCAAAACAATCAGTGCAAGGAGGTGCAATTTGCTTCGGAATATTTTTAATTTCAAGTATTTTGTTTGTTTCTATTGTTTTTGCTAATGAATATAGAAAACAACAAATACACAAAATAGAATTCGCTGAATATAACGATTTAGAAGAAAAGTTAAATGATTTGAAACGTGGGAAGAAGACTGAATCAAAATCAGAAGAAAATGAATTAAAGAGCAAATTAAGAGTTTTTTACCTAACACATAATCCGGAGAAATTAGAACATTTAAATGACATTATAATCAAAATGAAAGAGAACTCATTTGGAGATTCAGAGGAACATATTGAATTATTAAATCACCAATTAAAATCAAGATATGGCGTTGATTTAGATGGAAATAAAGTTGATGAAAAAGATGAGGAACTTGAGCTTCCTGAATCATCTAAAAAGTTCAAAGATTTTATGAATAGTCTACTTGATGATTAATTTCAATAATAGATCTCTTCTGAAATTTCTCCTAAAGGCTCCTCTTCATTATTAGATTCAATTTTTTGATGTGATGTGGGAATACTTAACAAAAACCAAATTCCCCCTAATGCTAAAGAAATTGAAATTAATTGATTAGGTCCTCCGATATATTTGAAAAATGATGAGCCCCCTTCTATTAATTCTGATTGAAGTACTACTTCGATATCATCTTGATAAAACCCATCATGGAATATTATATGACCTCTAGCATACATTCCAGGAGTAAGTAGCCCTTGAGGATCAATTGTTACAATCAAATCATCACCTGGTGCTAAAGTAACTATACTTGGAGATATTGCAATCCTTTCTAATGGGCCAACATATTCTAACTGGTATGTTCTAGAACCGTTTCCTTCATATTCAAGAGGTATTATAATTTCTCTAACCTCTTCAAAATGTATTTTACCCTCAAACTCAGATGTGTCAATACGATTACCAATTAATTTCCATCCAAATTTCATATTTAATTGAGCTGTTTCACCACATTTTAAAATTCCGAAAAGAAGTCCTGAATTTGAATTTTGAGCATCGTCCCAAGTCCCATAAACTTCATTTGAACCCTTTGTTAATTGTGATTCTAATCTTAAGATTCTACTATCGTCACTAAAAAGTTCCGCATTAAAATCACAATCAGCTGCAGCATATACATCCATCAAAAATATTTCATCCTGTAATAATTCAATCGGATTACTTCCTAATACAACTGAAATTATAGGTAAAAGACCTGTCTTAAAAACTAATTTTAAACTATCAGCCGTAACATTTTCAATTTCAATCAACCAAGGGACTAAAGAGCCATAACGCTCTCTTATTTCAATACCTTCACTTCCAAATTTTGTTCCGTTAACAAATAAATCTGTACTTTCGCCACTATCTCTACCACTTAATAAATCTCCATTTGCATCAGCCTCAACAACAACTAAATATGGGTTTTCTGAATCTCTATTGACATTATTTAATGTAATATTGCCTACATCTTTATCTTCAATACTTACTAATAACCCTGAACCTGGAAGTTCAGAATCAAGTCCACTTTGATGCCTAAACTCAAACCAGAGAAATTCGTTTTCACTTAATTTGATTCGATAAGCATTACCTGAATTAGACATTGGATCTAATTCAAAATTTACTTCACTATTGGAGCCTATTTCTTCAAGTTTGATTTCTTCAAAACGGTCAATACCAATTAAATTCATAGTTGCAGCCATAGGCAAAACTGGTCGGCTATCTCCAGCACTATTTTCTGCCCAATTTCCACTCGCCATAATGTCAAAATCACCTACCCCTTTCCAATTATCCTGGGGTAAATCATCATGAACGGCATACAAATCTGCTGCACCAAAAGAATGTAACATTTCATGAACAATCGTCCCTATATTGCTTTTTAATCCAGCCATAGCATATGTGAAAATAGTGCTACCATTGAATGTCAATTCCTCTTCAAGATAACCGAAATGACTCCATATTTCATTTGAATTTCCTCCATCTTCTTGAACTCCACCTGTGTGTAATATCAATATTCTATCAACAACACCATCAGAATTCAAATCGAAATCGCCCCAATTAACTCCATGAAAATTAGCTTGATTCAATGCCTCTGTCGCTAACCCACTTGCTCCACCTGAATCAGAAACTCCATGGTCCCTGACACCATTTACGTCTCGACCATATAAGTCTTCATTGTATGTTCCATGAAGTACATTATCATGAAATTCAAAATTAATTATACTTTTCCCATCAGCCATTTCAGTCAGATAATTAGAAACTCCGTTCTCTCCATTAATTAACGATTTAGCGGTTTCTAAATTTTTATTCTCCGTAGTTGGTTTGTCATGAAAGTCAATCAATAAAACCAACCAATTCTCTTCTGATTGAAATTGAAGTGCCATTTTTTCTTCCTCTTCTACATCACCAGTAGAATTTTCAATTACTGATTCTATAATCTCCGGATTTACATAAACATACCATGATGAAATAAATAACATCATTGCAATAGGAAGTGCAACCCAAATCCGCATCAATTGGGCTGAGGGCATAACTTGTCTTCAATAGTTAGGGCTATAATCATCAATAATCTATCAATCTAGTCTATATATCTCATTCGCTGCTAGAGTTAATCCAAATGTTTTTTCATCAGTAGACTTGATAATTTTAATTTTTATCTGCTCATTTGAAAAATCATCAATTACCTTTTTTTGACGCTCACTTATTTTATCAGACAACCATGGATTTGTCATTGACGCAAGACTCATTTGCAATTGCATACCCTTGGAAGATGATTTTCCTTCACGCAATGTTTCAATGTCCATTAAATCCATTCCTCTTAAATTACAATCCAATAGATCCAAATTGTTTTTGAATAACTCAGGCAAAGGACTTGAACTACATCCAGCAATAATCACATCTGATAATTTATTCATCATTACAGTTTCAGTCAATAAATCCCTTTCATTTTGATTCAAGCATAACGCATCAAATTCTAACCCAAGAAAATATTTAGGAAGTAAATCTACACTCATTTTAGGGCAGGCGCCTGCACAACTACAATCTACAATTCCAATCCTACGTAATTTGGCTTCTTCATCTAAAATTCCTTGATCAGATGCTAAAAGTGGCAAAGCATTTCTACCTCTTTTAATCTTAGAAAATGATAATTCTACAAATACAAATTCAGCAAAAATACCTAATGTCAATAACGTATCTTGTTCTGAAGGAACAATAATCCATAATGAAAAAATTGCAACGCCATGTAATCTTAATTGCCATGCTGCTTTCTCTTCTCCTTCTGCAATTCCATATCTTCTCAACAATATTGCAGTAATAATAGACAAGAATACTATTATCTCAATATAACAAATAACTAATGCTAATTCCAGCATTGCTGCAGCACTATAACTTGGTGTAACACCATCAATAAACCCCGCTTCTTCTGCAGTTAAAAACCATGTTGGCAATACCATTAACGAGGTTATTAAAACAATTGAAGAAATAGACAAACTGCCCAGTGTTAATAGTTTTTTAAACCATTTTTGCTCATATGACATCATGCCTGGACTACAAAAAACAAATACTTCTCTAAAGAAAAATGGAAGTGTCAAGCAGATTCCGAATAATAAAATTGTAAGCCAACGAAGTGATACCCATTCAGTGGGGGAATATACAGCAATACAATCGATACAAGGGCTTAATAATGAAAGATAATTATTAAGAATCTGATCTATCCAATTCCATGCAACAATCATCATTAATACAAATATTGCCAAAACTCTTCCTAATCGAATACTTAGTTCATCTAAATGTGATTGAACTGTTGCTTCCTTATCAGATGCTAAGCGTAAAGACATACCAACATGTAAGCCTAACAAGACACCCTAAATGATTATATCATAGTAAATCTAAGACTTTTGCTGGAGTTACTGCTTGTATCCATGTCCGATATAATCCATACGCAGCCCATGCTGCTAAACAACCAACTAATATGCCCTCTACATGTCCCCAATTTTCATAACCATATACTGTAAAATACAATAAAACAAGGAATAGTGCACCTCTTTTTAGTGCTTGAGGTATTGCTAACTCCTTAGCTAAATGTGGTGGTCCGCCACCAAATCTACGTTCATAAAATTCTCTTTGGACCACAGCACCAAGAATTAAGATGCCAAGTGTAGGCCAATAAAACAAATTACCATTATCAAAATACTTGTGTGCTAATTCTTCCTGATGTTCTCTTTCAAGGGCTTCAGGATCCTCTTCTTGGACAAATAACGTATCATAATCTCCAACACTCAGAGTTCTTGTTGCTAATGCTTCATCTTCTTGGGAAACTGCTTCACCTGGTGCTGAAATTGAAAAAGAAAGAATATTCCATTTATCTCCCGCATCTGCTGCTTCTCCATTCACAGCATTTACAATTAATGAAAAGTGTATTACGCCAACATCTGTATCTGGAGCTGTCCAATTTACAGTCCATGTCTTTTCTTCATTAGGGATATCGTGGGAAATTGTTCCATTAACTTGGGGAACTGAATGTATGCCTAACTCCTCTGACCATGTAAATTCGCCTTTTGCATAATCAGTTAAAATAAACCCTGCTGCAGTAGTACCCGCAGCGTCTCCACTAATTACAAAAGCATACTCTTCATTAAGAGAATATGACTCAGGAACTCCACTTATTTGCACCAGTACTTCCGTTGAGGGTAAACCATCACCATGGCAAGTACAACCTACTTCCGCAGTTAATTCTCCATCTTGATTTCCAGGTGGTCCTGTAGATACAGATAATGCGGGTACAGCAAGTAAAACAAAGACAATTAATACTGAAACAGCCCGAAATTGTATCTTTGACATTGCTCTCACTGAACTTCCCACTAGTGATACGCTCTTGAACATTTTCACCTTCTAGGTAAAGTATCGCTTAATCAAAGTTCTTTGAATGCAGAATTAAGTTCAGTCATCATCTTTTTCCCATCTCCAAATAACATCATCGTTTTATCCTCATAAAATAAATCATTATCGACTCCAGCATAACCTACAGATAAACTCCTCTTAATAATCACAACAACTCCTGCTTTATCTGCATCTATAATCGGCATCCCTCCTAAAGGCCCTTCACCCGTTCTTGCAGCTGGATTTACTGTATCATTTGCCCCAATTACTAATGCAACATCACAGTCAGAAAATTCAGAATTAATTTGCTCCATCTCTATTAATTTTTCATATGGAACGTTTGCTTCTGCAAGTAAAACATTCATGTGCCCAGGCATTCTTCCTGCAACAGGATGTATTGCATAACTTACCTCAACATCATTTTCTTCTAGCATATCTGCAAATTCCTTTACTAAATGCTGTGATTGTGAAACAGCCATCCCATAGCCTGGCACAATAATACATTTGGAAATGCCATCTAATACCATAGCAACTTCTTCAGGATCACTTCCAACCTTGGTTCTTGTTAAACTCTCTTTTGTTGTACCACCAAATGCTTTGAACAATACATCAAACAATTCTCTATTCATCGCTTTACACATTATGAATGTTAAAATTAAACCTGCAGCACCAACCATAGAACCTGCAATAATTAATACTGTATTTCCAACAACAAAACCTGTGAAAGCCGCAGCAATTCCTGATAATGAATTCAATAATGAGACTACAACAGGCATATCCGCACCGCCAATAGGTAAAACAAATAACACACCTAAGATACAAGATAAAGCCACAATTCCATAAATCAAATTCAAATTACCTGGATCTGTTAGAGTCATAAAAATCATTACTAAACCTGCAATAAACAAACCGGCCTTGACATAATTTAACCAACTTGGCCCCCATGTAGGAAATCTAACCCATTTTTTTGTCAAAGGTATTGTAAATCCTCCTTTGAGTTTAAACATTGCAATTAAACTTCCAGTTAATGTCATCCATCCTACAAGTGCAGAAGCACCAATAGCTAAAACAGGAATTAAATGATACACCTGATAAATTGGTTCAGCCATTACATATGAATCAGAAGTGTAAACTCTAATTGCTTCAGATAATGCCACTAATGCAGATGCAGCCCCTCCAAATCCATTGAATAACGCTACTAATTCGGGCATTCCAGTCATTTCAACAGTTGTTGCCATCCAATAACCAATTGCTGTACCTATTCCCAATCCAAGTACTATCCACATCCATCCTTCAATACCTCCATCTGACAATTGCATTTTCAAAACTGTAACTAATACCGCAACTAACATTCCTACAGCACCATACATGTTTCCTTTAGGTGCTGTTTTTGGTGATGCAAGCATCTTAATTCCAAAAATGAACAAAGTAGCAGAAACAAGATACCCTAAATCGAGTAAAGATGATACTTCAACCATTACTTACCACCTCTTTTTTTCCCTCGAATCATTTGTAACATCTTATTTGTCACCATAAATCCACCTACAGCATTTATTGTTGCGAGAATAATTGCTATAAAAGCCATAATTGTTGCAGTATCTCCTTCAACATAATTTGCTGCCAATAATGCACCTACAATACTTATTCCGGAAATCGCATTTGCTCCAGACATCAAAGGAGTATGTAATGTTGGAGGTACTTTAGATATTAATTCAAAGCCAAGGAAGATTGCTAATGCAAAAACAGTTAATGAAAGAATAAACCCTTCAAGTGTCATGAAAATACCTATGACGTCACTCATTCTTCTTCACCTCCATAAATCATACTTTGCAAACGTGTGTGATTAGGATGTATTTTTCCTTCATTAGATATCAAAATGCCACCAAATCCAGCACTAATCCCTCCTTCATCTCCTGTCAATACTTGTTCCTCTTGATTAATCACTAAATTTCCCTCATCAACAAGAACTGCCACAAAATTGGTAACATTGTTAGAATACAACATAGATGCAGTATTAGGAACTGTTCTGCAAAGTGTTGGAGTTCCAAAAAAGGTTACTCCGTCCTTTACTATTGTTTTATCACAATCTGCATGGTTTGTATTTCCACCAGTATCCATATTCATATCAACAACTACAGATCCTGATTTCATAATTTTGTTTAAATTATCATTTCTTTCTTTACTAAAAAACAATTTAGGAGCATCTCTACCAAAAATTCTGGCAGTAGTCACAAGAGCATCAGCCTCACTTAAAACACCTTCAACTGCTACATCAAAGGCTTCCATTAATTCTGGATTATCAAATAATGAAGTTGCGTGACCACTAGATGTTTCAGCATCAACCCATCCGGGTACATCAATGAATCTTCCCCCAAGACTTTCACAATCAGTTTTTGCCGCTAATCTTACATCTATTGCATAGACTATTGCACCTAACCTCTTTGCTGTAGCTATTGCTTGTAATCCTGCAACTGCCGCACCTTGAATTACAAATTTTGCAGGCCTTATTGTTCCTGCAGCAGTTGTCATCATTGGCATTAATTTAGGCAAATTAGAAGCCGCAGATAATGCTGCACAATATCCTGAAAGATTATCCTGTGATGAATTTACATCCATAGATTGCCCTTTAGATAATCTACGTGGAATAACTTCAAGAGACAATAATGTGATTCCAGATTCTACAATTTTTTTTGTTGTTTCTGGTACTCTAAAGGGATCAGCAATACAAGTAAGCATTGAGCCTGATTTCATTTTCTTAAAATCGGGAATTTCAATACTTGTCACTATATCTGAATTTAGTGCCTCCTCTGCACTAACAATTACTCCACCTTTACTTTCATATTCAGAATTAGAATAACCAGATTTTAATCCAGCATTACTTTCAATAACAACTTCAAAGCCCATCTTCACTAACTTTGGAATCGAATTTGGAACTATTGAAACCCTTGGTTCAGATTCCGCTTCTAAAACTACACCTAGTCTCATTGACTCTCCGAGTTTGAGGGGGTTATTGAAACTAACTTGACAGTAAATTTATCCTTTCAACGGTCAAGGTTATTTCCCTTCACATTTTCGGGGGTTCGGTGGAACACATCATGAGCAGAGGAAGAAGGAAAATTGCAGTAATTGGAGCAGGTAATGTAGGTGCAACATGTGCTTTTGTATTAGCACAGAAAAAGTTGGGAGACATTGTTATGCTTGATATTTACGAAGGTTTTGCAAAAGGAAAAGCATTAGACATGAGTCAAGACGGCCAAGTTTTGAATTATGATGGAAATATTACAGGAACTGCAAATTACGAAGACATAGCAAATTCAGATGTTGTTGTTGTAACAAGTGGTTTTCCAAGACAACCAGGTATGAGTAGAGAAGATCTCATTGGTAAAAATGCAGAGATAGTTAAACAAGTAGGAGAGGGAATAAAAAAACATGCTCCTGATTCTGTGATAATCATGGTGACAAATCCTCTAGATTTGATGACATACCACATGTGGAAAGTAACCGGTTTCCCTAAAGAAAGAATTATTGGTCAAGCAGGAGTATTAGACAGTGCAAGAATGACTCACTTTGTTGCTAAAGAAGTCGGTTGTAATGAAGAAGATGTTTGCGCTATGGTATTAGGTGGCCATGGAGATACAATGGTCCCATTACCTCGATACACTACATGTGGAGGAATTCCAATCACACAACTTTTAGATGAGGAAACAATTGATGCAATTAGTAAAAGAACTGCTGGTGGCGGAGGCGAAATAGTAAAATTACTAGAACGTGGATCAGCATTTTATGCTCCAGGTTCTGCTGCTGCAATAATGGCTGAAGCAGTAATAAATGATAGAAAAAGACTTATTCCTGCTTCTGCGTTCCTAAATGGAGAATATGGACTCAAAGATATTTTTATTGGAGTACCAATTATACTAGGATCTAAAGGTGTTGAAAGAATAATTGATCTTGAGTTAACTGATGAGGAATTATCCAGCCTTCAGGGTTCTGCAAATTTTTATCGTAGCCAATTAAGTGATATTCTTGGATATTAGATGAAGCGTTGCATTCATGACCTTGAACAATCTCCAGAGAATAATGACCCAAGGCACGTACCTCCATCTTGAACACGATGGAAAGTTACTTTTGGTTGATTCTGAAGGGAAAGGTCCTCAAATTCCAATTAAGGGACGTATTAATTCAAATGGTGAACAAGGGTGGTTATTCAGATTCCCTACACATACAGAAGTAGATTCAATGGGAATCAAATGGACAATGAAAGATAAATTTGTTTTAGACATTGGTGAATCTAAAACTACCATTCTCAAAGGTCAACCAGAAATTCCTTGGCCAGAAAAATGGGCATGGAAAGACGATGTTATTTCTGATTCTTGCGTTCATCCCGCAGTAAGAGAATCTGTATATCGTTCAATACATAGATTGGTTTCAAAAGTTGTAATTCAAGATCAGAATAAACAGGTATTACTAGCCAAAGTAAAACGTGGCCATTTTGTTGGATGTTGGACATTGCCAGGGGGCTATCTAGACCACAATGAACATCCAAGAATTGGTGCTGCTAGAGAAACTATGGAAGAATTAGGAATCCATGTTGAGATTAATGTCAATAATACATCAATTGTTTCTCAAAATATTTTTACAGAAGAAGGCATATCATTTGTTTCCTTTACTTATTTAGTAAATATTAATTCTGACAAAATTAAATTTAATTTGAAATCTGATGAAATTGAAGAAGTTAAATGGTTTGAACGGAATGATGCAATTAAATCCGCTAGTTCTTGGTTTGATATACAAGCAATTCAAGAATTAACCGAGTAAATTTTGAAGGATTATTTGTTCTTCTTCATCAATATGACCATCACTAACTGCATCGAATATCTTCTCTACTTGTTCTGGAGAAAAGCCAGCTAATTCGGCTGCTTTCTTGATTAATTTGGCTTCTTCCTCATCAACATGTCCATCAGCAATTGCATTTTGTATTGCCACTTTTGTTGCATATTGACCTATTTCTGTCGATTCTAATCCCAATTCCATTGCAACTTGAATTAAGTCTTCAATATCTACTGAGGTTAGTACATTTCCTGAACGGGCTTCTTCCCATTTTCCAAGCACTAATGTTTTTGCTGCTGAAAGAGCATTGGGAATTCCATCAGAGTTTGAGCCACCCCCTTGAGCAAAAGTAGGTCTACCTCCTCCACCACCATCAATATATTTTGCAATTGCTTTCAAGATTTTTGATGCATTATATCTTTCAGAAGCTATACCTTCTTCTGTTACAGCAACTAATAATTTGCCACCTTTATCTCTACTTCCGATTATCGCCAATGTTGGTTTATTCGGGTCAAGTGTTAATTCCCCGACCATTTTAGTCATCTGTTTTATATCACTATCAACTTCCATAATTACGACTCTTACGCCATCAACTTCACTTGAATCATCGCTATCTACGCCACTTGTTCTTAACCTGATTATTTCCGCCTCTAATTGTTCAATCTTCTTTCTTTGAGATTTCCATTCTTCAAAAAACCTACTTGAGGTTTTAGGTAAATCTTTCTCAGATACTCCAAAGGTTGCGGCAGAATCCCTAATTAATTCATCCTGTTCTCTACCATATTTTAATGCTGCATTTCCAGCAACAATCTGTAAACGTTCTACTCCATCCTGAACTAAAGTAGAGCGGACAATCCTAATCTGTCCGATTTTCCCTGGAACATCATGATGTGTCCCTCCACATGCTTGAATATCATGTGTACCAATTTCCAAAATTCTTACATTTTTTGTTTTTGGTGCACCACCTTGGTATAAATCAAACCCAAATACATGATCTGCTTCTTTTCTGTCTAATTCAGATTTTGTTGTACTATCTACTTCTTGTAAAACTTGATTTGCCAATGATTCTATCTTATCTAAATCATCTCTTGTTAATCTTTCATAATGTGTAATGTCTAATCTACCATAATCTTCAGATACATTTGAGCCGGCTTGAAAAATATGTGGACCTAATATATTTCTGGCAGCACCTCCAATAATATGAACTCCAGTATGATGGTCCATTAATTGCTTTCTTCTATCATAATCTACAATTCCATGAACTACTGCACCTACTTTTATTTCTGAATCTGTAAAGTGTATCACGTAACCATCTTGTTTTTGGGAATCTAATACACGAGAGGTTCCATTCGGATGTATTAATTCTCCAAAATCTGCTTCTTGTCCACCTCCTTCTGGGTAAAATGCAGTCTTATCCATGACGATAATGTGTGAGATTAATTTATTTTCATGCTTAATTGGTTGACAATGAATTACCTTCGCATTGAATTCTAACCAAAAAGAATGTTGATAATAAAGCAATTCTGTTTCAACAAGATTAGAATCTATTTCTGCTATTTTTTTATTTTTTACACGTGATGCAACTTTTACTGAATCAGCATGTCTTTGAGCCATTTCAGCATTAAATCCCATTCTTAATTTAATATCTCCACCTGAAATATTGTTCGCAATTTGAACTGCCATTCCAGGAGGTATTCCTTGACTATCATTTAATTGGAAATAAAACTCATCTGGTAATTCTTTAATTTCTTTACTATGTTTTTTCATTTCGTTAGCAACTATGTTTTTTCCTCTTCTTAATGTTTCAATATATCTTTCTTCTTCAAGGGATAATATTTCAATAATCCCATTCTTTGTTTGTTTAGATTTATTCAAATCAAAATTTACATCTAAGTGATGTTCTGCAAGTTCTGAAAGTGTTTTTTCTATTCCTAGTTCATCTCGCATACGCATTACTCTTCTTGCCATCATTCTAGCAAGATACCCTTCCTTTGCATTAGATGGAACTAATCCATCCCCAAGCATATTACATAATGCATGGAGATGATCTGGTATTGCATAAATTTTAGACAATGGCTTCATTAAATCCATTATTTGTTCTGTATCAACAACAATTTCTCTTTCTGATAACCTTTCAATTAATTTAGAATATATTTCAGTTTCATCAGAACCAATTTCGATATTCATTATTCCAGAAAGTTTGGATAATTCGCCTAATAAATTATCTAAATCATCAACATTTAGACTCGTTATTTTTTTCTCGAAGTCACATAAGTCCTTCAACCAAGATACTGATTCGGGATATATTGCTTCATAAATTGTAGGTGTTCCAGCTGCTGCCCAACAAAACCTTTCTAATCCATATCCTGTATCTACAATCTGTAAATCCATTTCAGAATAATTAACTCCCTTTATCTCATATTCGCCTGCTTCATCTTCTTCAAGATTCATAAATACAAGTGTTGCTAGTTCTAAACCCCCTACAATAACTTCTACTGCTGGCCCTGCATTTCCTCCTCCGGACCAGGGGTTCTCTACATATGTAATTTCGAATGCATCTATCCCTAATTCTTCAGTAAATAATTCATGACATAATTCTACACAGCGGTTCATCCAATAATATTCGAGGCCTTCTTTTGGTTTGTTAAATACGTGATGTGCCATCATTTCAAATGTTGTTAAATGGCGCCCTGAATGCCCTACAGCATCAACATCTGTTAATCGGATACAGGGTTGAGATATTGTTAAAGGATTAGCCGGCGGATCTACTAATCCACTTGTTACATGCGGCTGAAAATCTGCAATTGATGCTATTGTCAGATGAATATCATCTCTCCATCTTGCCAAAATCGGATATGGTTCTATTTTTGAATGATCCCTTAATTGGAAAAAACGTAAAAAACGTTCCCTCATTTCATTTTTTAAATCTGCACCACGTGTCTTAAATCCCGAGATTAAGGGATTGCCAATAAAGGTATATTCATCTAAATGAGTATCTCCACAAGTAACTCTTTCTGCATCACAAGACCAATACCAAAGTGAGGTCTCTGTGCATTTTTTTCTTCCATAACCCTTTTCGATTAAATAAGGAATATCGATTGGGGGCAATGACATAAATTCACCTTAATTCTCCTTCTGCTTATACTCAATCATCACTACAGTATCATCACCATCAGCAATTCCATCATCATTAGCATCTACCGAACTGAATATATGTTTTTCATAATCGCTGCTAATAACTCCATTAGTGCCATTGACATAATCTTCTTTCGTAGGATATATTGTCATAACAATTTCATGATCTTCGTCAACCGTATAATCTAAAATTTGGTTTTCATTAAATTCGGTACCCCAAACAGTAAAGAAATCTTCTACTTTTATTTTCAATGGATTTGAATTAGGAATCTCAATATGCAATTTTCCATCAGGGCTATGTGTATGTACTGGATACATACATTCTTCAGTAACTCCTGTGTTTTCGGGAATATTAACTAATTCTCCATTTATCTTTATGTAAAGCCACGGATGATAATGATTAATTGAGTCAGAGTGAGTCACACAGACATCTAGAATTTTTGGAGAGGTGTCTACTTCGGGACCATATATTCCATATCCGGCAACCGAAATTAAAGCTACACCAGAGAATACCAAAAGCCATTTCATCATTCCTCCACCTGCTTCTGCGGCTATATCTGCTCCTACCATGTGAATGCCTGATTGTTCGCCCCATTTAATATTCAGCGTTGAAATTCAATCCATAAGACCTTTGAATAGGTTAGAAGAGGGTAAAATAATGGATGACTACTCATGGCAGGATTTTACCGAAAGAATCTCCCCTAGTGTAGTTAAAATGAAAAAACATGGATTAATGCAGGGTGATGCGAAACTCGTTGCAAATGAAAGTCATTGGAAAAAACATAGTGACGATCGAGGCCCCGGGCAGTTACGAAATTCAGCATGTCTTCCTGGGCTAGTTGGCGATGCTTGGGCAATGGCTGATTGGCATTTTGGCTATGGCTTCCCCATTGGAGGAGTTACTGCAACAGATGTAGATAATGGAGGAGTGATAAGTCCTGGAGGAGTTGGCTTCGACATTAATTGCGGAGTTAGGCTTGTAACTACGAATTTGACGTTAAATGATATACCAGATATTAAATCACTTGGCAGAAATTTATCTAAACACATACCGGCTGGAACAAGTGGAAAAGGTGGTTTTGATCTTAATTCATCTAAATTATCTAAATTAATCTCAGGCGGAGCAGAAGCCGCTTATGAGTTAGGATGGGGAAATTCTGAAGATTTACTCGCAATTGAAAGTAATGGAATATTGTCTGTTGATGAACCTAACATTTCTGAAAGAGCAATGGAAAGAGGAATTAGGCAATTAGGGACCTTAGGTTCGGGCAATCATTTCCTTGAAATACAAACGGTTGATTCCATATTAGATAGTAATACTGCGAAAGGTTTTGGACTTGCCTCTAATCAAATTGTAGCTATGATTCATACTGGATCTAGAGGATTAGGTCATCAAGTTTGCACGGATCATTTACGTAAGCTTGAATCAGGATACAAAAAAGAGGGCAAATATTGGAGGCATGATGAATGGGATATTTTACTACCAGATCGGCAATTAGCTGCAGCACCAATCCATTCTAAAGAAGGTCAAGAATATATTCAAGCAATGCAGGCAGCCGGAAATTTTGCATTTGCAAACCGTAGTGCATTAACTCAAAGATTTCGAGATATAATGCACCAAGAATTAGGTTCAGATGCAGAAGTAGAAGTATTATATGATGTATCTCACAATATTGCTAAATTTGAAAAACATGAAATAAATGGTAAAAGTTGTAATTGTTGTGTCCATAGAAAAGGTGCTACAAGAGCGCTTCCAGCAGGGCATAAGGAATTAGATTCTAAATTCTCAGGATTCGGACAACCAGTATTGGTCCCAGGAGATATGGGAACTGCATCTTGGGTATTAGCAGGGCCCAAGAAAAGTAATCAAGCATTTGATTCTTCATGCCATGGAGCAGGTAGAGCACTATCAAGATCACAAGCACGAAAGAATATTGATTCTAAACAATTGCTAGATGAACTAAGTAGTAAAGGAATCCAAATACATGCTAGAACTGAAAATGTTCTTTCAGAAGAAGCACCAGAAGCGTATAAAGACGTTGATGAAATCATAAAAATGACTGAGGAGGCAGGTTTGGCAACACCTGTCGCTAGACTAATACCAATGATTGTGATTAAAGGTTGATGAGATTTTTATAATCATTTCAAAAACGTATGTTTTTTCAAAAAACATCCAAAATATTCAAGAGCGTATTTTTTGAACCGGTGGCAACTTGAATACAATTCAAGGGTGGGATGCACATGAAAAACAAGGATGAAAAATCAATTATAGCTATGGCGAAAGTAAAAGAGCTTGAAGACGAATTACAACAACTAAGATCTTTAGTAAATACCTTATTAACAGTAATTACTGAAGAAGCAGATGGAGTACAATCCGGTTCTGCTCCAACAATTCCAGGTCAAGCAAAACGCGGATTCAGTATGTGAATCCCTATTCGTAAAACTCATCTTTCATTTGTTGTACAGACCAACCTGCTTCTAGATATTGTAAAAGCACATCTTCACCCCATGAAGGGAACGCTTCCATTGCTTCTGCTAAATCCGGATGTGCAGAAGTATCTACTTGCTCATCAGATTCTTGACGCCCATGACTTGTTGGAACTTCTGGTGCTTCCTTCACAATTTCTTCTTCAGCGTCATCCAAATAATCATCTTCATCCCTATTCCTTAAGATGACAAAAGCAATACTTCCAATTACAGCAATAACCATGAATGCACCAATTGCAACCCAGATCATTAGTGAACCACCTTCATCTCTTTCTCCTGATTCGACATTAATGGCTGCTCCACCTGATCCAAGTACTAGGACTGCTTCACCTTCTATTCCATCAACAATAATTCTTAATTCCAATGTTCCAGCGGAACCAATTTCATATTCAAATGGATCTGGTTGGAAAGATTGACCTTCGGTTAATGTTACAATTTGTGATGAAACGGTTGTCCAATTACCAAAATCATTCTTTAACTGTAATGAGACATTTCCTTCTCCATCTTTATTTCCTACATTCTTAGCCAAATAACTAATTGTAATTGATTCACCAACATAAGGATCTGTAGGCAAGACATTAATTTCAGAAATCTCTAATCTAAACGATTGTACGTCTATTTCAACGAATCGTTTTGATGCTTCTGTGCCTGCACCGATTGGTAAATTACCTGCAAGGTCTTGAGTAACTACCCATACAACCATTCCATCACCAATATTCAATCTTACATTTGGAGTCATGTCAATTGCCTCTTGATATGTCCAAGAAGTGGAACCTGCAGAACCACCAGAAGTTTGTTGAATTAATGCACTATCTCTGCTACCAACTATTTCTGGCCCACCAAAGCCATTGGTAAAGGCCCAATGAAGTTCTAATGGCCCATCTGCAATCCCACCATCGTCATTTAGGATTACTGTAATCAATACTGCAGCTAATTCATCTGACTTTAGATCTTTGAATGTATTTGCACCAAACGAAACTGTAGGCGCATCACTATCTACAATAATCATAGAACTTATGTCTGTGACATCAGAACCTAATTCGGGTATTCCTGAAAGACTCATTTGTATTGGTAATCTTGGATCACTTAGTGCCCTTGTAGGCAATTCCACAACTATCTCAAAAGTACCTTCTTCTGTAAGCACGGGAGAATCTCCATGAACTTCTTCTGTTCCATAATTGAAATCTAAATTCACAAGTAAACCTAAAGGTATAGTTTCAATAGGTGCTTGGGCATTTGCAAATTTAACAATACCAGTTACTGATACTTCATCACCTTCAGCAACATATAGTAATTCAGGTGAGCCAGCTGTACTTGGTGGCGATAAATCAGTCATATTTACAATTTCAATCATTAATTCATTGTCTAAACTCCACCTATTTGTACCAATGTTTGTCAATACTAAATCATACGTTCCTGGATTTGTAACTGGGTCTGTATCTTCCAATACGATAGATGGTAAATTCCATCCTCCTTTCGCGGTTTCAGGGAAATCCCAATCTAATGAGAAGTAGAAATTGAGATTGTATAATGTTCCTTGGAAAGGTGTTACCTCAACACCATTTATTACAAGGTGACTTCCTTCTGGTGTTGAAAATTCTCCTGATACGGGATGATATGTCATTACACCTAAAGTCTCTTCAGTTTCTCCCATCAAATACACTGTTATGTAATCAACAGTGCCGATTCCATTAGGCTCATCTATACGCATTGACAAGGTATGGTTTTGCCCCACCATCAAATACTCACTTTCAGTATCGATATAGATGAAATCTTGAAGGATTTCTGTAGGCTCATTAATTGCAGTATAAACCGTAGCATAATCTGTATCATAACCAGGACTTCCTCCGTTATTCAACTCATTTCCAGCGAAATCTATACCTGTGAAATAAATACTAACTCTATGATTTTCTGCATTTACCTCTAGATTAATTGGAAGGAAATTTACTGTTTCTTCCCCTGCTATTCCTGAATTAAATATCATCATAGTTGTTGATGCATATTCTTGAGCATCTGGCATTCCATTCTTACCATTAAATGCAGGATCATACAAATCATGCATATCTTCTATCCAATAAAACATTGTAACTTCAGAACCAAGTGATTGGTTATCTGCAACAGTAAATAATAATGATATTTCTTTAGAGGGATCCCAAGTGTAACCATCAGCATCGATATATTGTCCTGAGGTGTAAATCTGTAAACGTTCAGCAGTTGGTGCTTCATCATCAATTCTAAATTCAACTGTAGGTCGTTCTCTGGTTTCATCCATTCCTCCATTAGCACCGTCTCCGGGACCAATTCTGTCTATTTGAGCAGATAATGGATATCGGATTATTACACCAGCGCCTTCATCTCCTCTAACTGGTGTAGTAACTGTTCCTGACCATGAACCTGACTCAAAAGAAGTCATATTGATTAAATCTCCACTTAGATTTGCAACCACATTAAATGCATCAACTTCAGGATATCTGTCCATTGCATCTTCAAATGAGACATTACCATAAACGGTTAATGTACTATTGTCATCCACCCATGAATCTTCATTTACAGGGCGTCCAAATTGATCATAAATCTCAAAGTCTGTGACCACAAGGTCATTTTCAACAGCACTATAACCACCACCACCTGATGTTGCAGAGTATGGAGAAATCCCATAACCTTGAGCATCCATCGCTAATGCACTCCATGTGATTATATCTTCATCATCCCAATCCCATTGAACGTTAAAGCCCCAATCAACTACCCAATGTCCATCTACAAGTACCGCAGAAGATTCGGCAGGAACTAAAGAAAGGAATTGAGAACCTTGTACTTGTGTAAATACCGGAGTGCCATCTAAATCTTGTACATTTACTTCTATAAACGCACCACTTGTAGCTGTAGCTCTTAATCTTACAGTATCTATCAAATTATTATCTTCTAAATGGTAATGTGTAGTTGTCACAGCCTGTATAGTTCCATCTGGATAAAATGTTGCAGGTGGAATAAATGGCTCATTTGTAATTAATAATTCATGATATATTGCTCCATCTAAAGATACACCACCTCTATCTGCTAAGAATGTTAAATTGTAACGTACATCATTTGCAGTACCATTCTCATTATTTGACTGGTGATAAGGTTCAAAAATTGGTTCTAATCCCGAAATATTTTCTACCAAATCATATCCAATTGACATAGGTCCCGCACTTAATGAAACTGTAGGGTCGCTATGTGAAAAGTCAAGACTCAAATCTATACCGACATTCCAGAATGTCCTTGTGCCTTCCATTACTGTTGGTGCACCTGTCAATTGACCACTAATTGGCAAACTTAGTAATCCTTGATTTCCATTAGAATTACTAATTACTGCAATAGTATTTGTTTGCCCCATATAACTTGCAGATAAGTTTGCACTTACCACATCATCTGAAGTAATGATTATTGGAAGTATTGCTGATTCTACACTTGCATTTTCTGGTATTAATGTGTGTATTGTAATAATCTCATTTTGAGAAAATTCAAGTTGTAATCCTCTGTCTTCAGCATTAGAAGAAGTAAAAGACCCATCTTCTGTAACTCCTGAATATCTATTCTGCCAGCCAAAGTGACCAACATTAGGATCTGCCGGGAATTCCCAATCAATTACTCCATCACGTAGAATGTCTATCTGTGGATTAAATGCTGGGTCTGTATATACTCCTACAAGGTAAAACCAATTTAGATAACCTCCAGGATCTAATACCACATCTACAGCAAATCCAGGTTGTGGGCTATCAAAAATAATTTGAGTTCCTGGTGTTAAATTACCTAATACATTCCCTGAAATATCTTTTAAATATACTGTTGCATTAGCATTTCCAAGTAATTCAAATGTCTTCATAGGCCTTGAAGAGTACATAAATTCGCTTGAAATAACATGCGATTGCCCATCTTCTACAGTCATATTTCCTAAGTCAGAAATTGCCAAACCATTTTCCGGGATTTCCCATCCATTATTTTCTCCTGTAATTGATTCAAAAGACCTAATCCCACCAAAAAATAATTCCGTTAATGTAGGGGTAAAATGAGGATCATCTGTTCCAAAATTCAATTGAAGTCTTATATTCGGATATAAATCTAAATCAAGCCCAGCAAGTGAAAAAGGAATTGTTAAATTTTCAAAGCCAGGTACAACTTGGCCTCCAGCATTCAAGATTGAACCTGTAACCCAAGTACCATTCGGTACTTTCATTGTTGCATCTAAAAATCCTGCGCCTAATTCGTCCATTTGAAGTAATTCACTTTGCCATTTACCTTCCATTTGGAAATAATCTACTTCAATACCTAAATCATCCACATACCAACCATCATAATTCCAATATCTGTCCGCTGCAAATTCAAATCTAAATTGAACTGTAGATCCATTGTATGCATCTAAACTACCACGCATCTTCTCCCAACCAGGGTGGTACGCTCCACCTGCAGTACCAGTACATGTTCCACCGTTTTGTGGCTGCCCATATCCCTGACCAACAAATGCATCATATCCCCAAAGCATGTTCTGTGAAGATTGCCCTAGATTGATTGTTCCATCATACCAAGAATTATTGTATCCTCCTACTACTGGTGGTTGGAAATGTGTGAAATTACCACCATCAACTGAAATAAATACTACACCTCCATCATAACCAGGTTCTGCACAAATCCAGTGGCTAAATGACAAGAAACTAGTTGCATTATCTAAAAGTGAATACGTAGGTGTTGTTAAACGAGTATGTAATTGAGGAATAGCCCAAGTATACGGACCTGCTAAATCAACTCCAAAGCCATGATCTCCTGATGCGAAAGCTGATGGCCCATAACCAGGATAGGGGCTAGATATTTCTCCAAATTGCCATTCAGATGCTGCATAAAGATTCTCTGCAATAAAACCAAGAGCCCCCACAGCGTTTGGGTTTTCAAAACTTTCAGACATTGAAAATGCTCCTTGATTATTCACCACAAAATTCCAATCATCAATACCTGGATTACTTTGAGGGTTAAAGCCACCATATGGTGCTGTTTCATGCCAACCATTAGTATTAACTTGGAAATCGTCTGAATACAAAACACTCGCTGTATTAGAATCTGAAATCTCTAGATTATCAATAAAAACGCCACAATGTTGAGAATATTGGGGGTAAGCACAACCAAGTGAGGAGTCGGTTGAAATTCTAATTCTAAACCATGTTGTTGAATCACCGACATAACCAGCAGGGTATGTATATTCAAGTGCTTCAAAACCTTGTGAATCCCCTGGTGTTCCACTTGAAGAATCTCCAGGAATAGGGCTTGCAGGAGAAGAGCCTGAAACAATTACATCTTCCCAAGTAGTATTGTCTTTACTTACTTCAATAAACATATTATCGCCATATGGTGCTGTTCCTCCTTCTAAGGCCCAATGGGCATCTAAGTTGATTGTTGGATCTACAGTTGCTGAACTTAAATCAATTGGGAATACTAAAGATCCGCCACCTAAATTTGCATAATTTCCATTTGTATTTGTGCATCCATCAGCAGGAGAACATCCGTATAACCATGCATCATAAGCTAATAATCCAGGGTTAGAAATATCAATATTGTCAATATACCATCCTGGCCTTGCATCAGAATCACCTGATGAACGATAATTCCATCTAAATTGAACTGAATTGGAACCAGGAATATCAGATACATTCGACAAATTAAATTCTGAAGTTACCCATCCAGATGCAGCTGTACTTGCCCAAACGGGAAAACCGTGTTGACCTCCAGAAGGAGCATTGACGGGAGAGATTTCAATTGTCACTCCTGAATTATTCACTGCACTGTCATTAAATGCTGTTTCATTACCTTGATCAATATTATTCAATTTATTTCCTACAAACCCAGTATAATTTGCAACGGAACCATCTTCCGTAATTATTGATCCTGAGAAGGGTAAGTTTGCAGGTAAAGGTTCATGAACATAAAGTGTACTATTTTCACCATCATAATCTCCATCTAAAGTGAAATTTAAGGTTGTTAAAGTAGTATTCAGAGTGTTAGGATAACCACCTTCTGGTGCTAAATATGTCCATTCACCCACATTTACTCTATATTCTAACCAAACACCATCTCCATCACCAGTGACATCTGCTGAAGTATCTACATGATACCAATGATCAAAACTAAGTATCATATCATTTGAAGGGTGAGGTGTTAATATTGTAGGTAATTCCAAGGATTGGAAAATATCTCCTGAAACTGATGATGTAGGATTGGTCCCCAATAAGTAAGTGCCATCAGTAGGTGATTCAGGTATATCACCAAAAGCCATATTGTATGCTCCATTAGATGGTACGACACCTTGTATTTCCATATCTGAAACAGACCATAAATCATCAAGAGAGCCATATTGTTGTACACTACCTGGGAATGCGTATATCAGGCCTGATTCAAAATCTGTTTTTTGATTGACAAAAGGATCAGGTGCAAGTGAAAGTAACTCCCCATAGTGTTCCAATGTTGTTCCATCAAGAGTCCCATTTGTAAAATCAGTTCCGAATGAATTTAGATACATACCATAATCAGCATCAATCATTCCATCTACACCAACATTCACCCAACCGTCTAAAACCGTTGCATTACCTGGAACTACGAAACCATTAGTCGTTGTTGGCATTCCTGAAGAATTAATAGAAGAAGGGCCTGACCACTGTGTAAATGCAGCACTTGCTGTCGGAAGACACATTATTAATGCCAAAAATAGGCAAATTATTTTGTTATTTGAACTGTTTTTTTTTCTAAAGATTGATGACATTGGTACACCCTGCACCCCGTAGGGGTGAGTACTAGGCATTTGAAACACACGCTCAAGGGTTTGTAAAAAAACAGTCAAATTTTATCAAAAAAGTACGCGATGGGAGAGATTTGAACTCCCGAGTCCAAGGGACACGTGATTTCCAGTCACGCGCAATACCAGGCTATGCGACCACCGCAGTAACCCCTCTAACAAACATTAGTTGAAAAAATGTAACTATGATAATTTTGTAGTAGCGATTAAAAAAAGTTAGGATTTCCCCTAGTTATCCGCCACTGTGGCTCAGGGGTAGAGCGACGCCTTGGTAAGGCGTAGGTCGCGAGTTCAATTCTCGCCAGTGGCTCTTTATTTTCATCTAATAATTGTACAAATTCGTGGCAATAAAAAGCAAGTTATCTTATGCCGATGATGCAGGAGAGGGGATATGGCGGCTTCTAATGATGCGGAGAATGTCGCAATTGATGCCACTAACTTTCACAGACTAAAAGACATTGAGTTGAAAACTAATTTAGCAGATATTCACTCTTTGTTTTCACATATTGATGAACTAAGAAAACAAATATATTTTATGAGTAGTACATTATGGTCCACGTGGTCAAAATCAGAATACACAACAATAGGAATCGGATCTTTAGCAATTTTCTTAGGGGCAATTACATTTGATGGAGAATTACAACATGGCGGAGATTATTTACAAGTTGGAGTTACACCACTTGGCACAGGATTAAGTGCTATTTCACCAGGAAGCTTTTTCCAATTAATTCTTAGCATGCTTTGTTGGGTGTATTTCCTTTACAGATTGTGGACACATTACCCCTTAATGAGGGGTCAATCTGTAAGTCTAATCATTATGTGGTTTAGTATCACCATAATGGCTATGGGGTTACATCAAGGTGCCCCTACCTTTCCATTTGAAATCAGTTCTGAGGGAATTACAACTGTGATTGGAGGATTAGTTACAACTGTGTTTTTTGCTTTTGTATTTTCAAGGGCAGTAATTGAAACAAGAGACTTGCATGTTGAAGAAAAACACCATGATGAAGATCCACGAATCATGGCTGAATCAATGTATAATCATAGCCTATTTGGATGGGTTTCGATATTAATTATTTGGTCAACTATAGCATTCATTAGTTCTTGGGCTGGTGCTCATTATATCTCTATAAGACCTCACGGAAGTTGGTTTTGGCAACTTATTTACGTCCTATTTGGCGTCATCTCCATTTCTGGAATTTGTATGTTATTATGGTACCCTCAATTAATGCTTGGAACTGGCGAAATAACTATCAAATCAAAAAGAGCAAGAGAAATAGATAACATGCAAATAGAAATAGATACATGGAAAGATGAACAAGGAAAATGCCCCGAATGCAATACTCTTTCTCCAATTTTTAGAGGTAAAGATGGTTTGCCGCGCGTGAAATGTGTTACAGAAAAATGTGGTGGAGAAGGTTCCTTAAATTCAGAATGTTCTATATGTAAATCAAAAATACCATCGAGGATTAATTGTATTAATTGTGGAGTTAGTACTCCTGCTCTAAAGCATCTTAGTGACCATGAAGCATGGTGATCAGTTGACTAATAAAAACTCAAATAATGAAATCAATGACGATAAATTATTAGTTCCTGAACTTGTAGAGGAATGGGATGATTTTGACGATAACGCCATTAAATCAATTATTGCAGTTTGTACAGTATTGCTCTTAATTCTGGGTTCAGGAATAATTTACATTGCATGGAATAATTGGTGGAATGAAGAATTAATTGGACCAGGTACATTTCTAACTAGTAGACAATATAATTATGAAAAATTAGTAGGGTTCTCAAATCAAGATTTGACTGGCGAAGGAATTGTTGTTTGTATTGTAGATTCTGGAATTGATTTAACTCACCCTGACCTTCATCATCTTGAATTAAACGGATGGAAAGATTTGATTAATTCGAGAACAGATGTATACGATGATCATGGTCATGGAACTATGATGGCAGGCATTATGGTTGCAAAAGGTGGTTTGAATGGACTTGCTCCTGAGGTTGAGTTATTAGTAGCAAAGGCGCTATCAAAAGATGGAACTGGTAGTGATGCTGTCGTTTCAGAAGCAATAGATTGGTGTAGAACAAATAATGCTGACATCATATCATTATCATTGGGAGGTGCTCCAGGCATAATTCCAACGTTTCTTGGTGGCGATTCAGTAGAAGATTCAGTAAATGATGCTATGGATGAAGGCATCTATGTCGTTGCTGCAGGAGGTAATGATGGTGAAGAAGATAGTGATGATGATGTAGATAGTCCATGCAGTGTAGAAAATGTGATTTGTGTTGGAGGAGTTGGGATTGATGGAAGTATTTGGAGTGGCAGCAGTAAAGGATCAAATGATTTCCAATTATTCCCACCTAAATTAGCAAGACAAGATCCTGATAAAAAACCTGAATTAGTTGCTCCTGCAGATAGCGTGCCTGTGTTAGTTTCAACAAATACAGGTGCAAATGAACCTAGTAAAGCAACTTATGGTTCTGCAAGTGGCACTTCTGCTGCAACTGTTTACGTCTCATCTGCAATTGCATTGATGCTTGAAACAAATCCCTCACTCTCACGAAATGGATCTGAAGGAGGAAATATTAATTCCATTGAACAAGTTAAACAGTGGATTAAAGATAGTTGCTTACCAAGAAATAATTCTGATGAACATGATGAATATTATGGATATGGATTACTTCAGGTAAACGTACTACTCAACAGAACTACTTAGTCATAAAAGCAACTAAGGTAGTACTTTTTAATGGGACAAAACCCAAACGATATTTTTCTTGAGTATCTCTTATTAAATCCATCCAGGATTGAAATCTATTCGCTTCTTCCTCAGATGCCCCTTCGTACGGTACATTTGGTTCTATTGTCAATAATAATCCATTATTAGACAATAAGGATAAGCCTTCTTGAATACATTCAACTTGTTCTTCATCACCAACGTCAATAATTATTAAATCAGCAGGAATTGCAGCAGGGGGGTTCATAGCCTCAATTGAAGAACTATTCAGCAATGCTTTGTTAGAGATTAACCAAGCCTTGCATTCTCCAGCTAATTCTTGAAACCTCATTGCTGAAATCTGTGTCCATTCACTTGCATTGAATCTCTGAGTTAATCGCAAAAGGATTGCTGCAAATTTATTTCCTGATTCAACAATAGTATATTCAACTGATTCTGATTTTGATGAAAACGCATCCAATAACCAAGCAGAAAGATGACCAATTCCCCCTCCAACTTCAATAATGGTTTTTGGGTTATGCCTTATTGCCACATCCCTTATTCTCCTAATTGATTCCAAGTCATGAGATTTTAACTCCATATGAGATAATTGCTCATTTATGGCCGCGGCAATTTGTGGTTCTTCTATACTCAAATCTAAATCCTCGCTAAGTAACCAAGCGAGTGCTTCTCTCTCTGTAGGAAGTGTATCCACAATTACTCGAAAGCATCTAGATATTCAATATTCCGCATTACCATGCGTTGAAATATACGTTACTAGCGGATATCCTCTAATGGATAGTTCAGATACTAGTTGTGTAGCAACCTGCCCTTCATGTAGTAAAGAACAAGAACATGAAATTGTTCATAAAAGAGAAGTTGGTTTGGGGCTTGATGTAAAAGTACAATGCAGCATCTGCTCACTTGTTCATAAAGTGCACATTCGTCCAAATAAATCTGTCAAAATTCAATTCTTACTTAGTGAAGGTGCTAATAGCATGAATGAAACTATTGAGGTAGATGATGATGAAATTTTTCGTGTAGGGGATATCTTTGAACATGGAGACAAGTTATGGCGGATTAATACTCTAGAATCAACACAAAAAAAATTCATGCGAAAAGCATTACCTGAACGTATTGGAAGAATTACTGCAATTCGATATGATGAAGTTAGAGTTAAAGTGACAATGACGGAGGGAGATATATCCACACCTAGTTTAATTATTTGTGAACCAGAGAGAATATTTTCTACAGGATCTATTATTGAACATGAAGGAGAGAAATGGAGAGTAAGATCGATTAATACTTCAAATGGCTCTACATTACGCGGGAAATTTGAGGCTTTCAAAATTAAAAGAATGTACTTGCAACTTCCACCTCCGCCACGAAAACAACCAACTACATCCAGAGAACGTAGACAAGCATGGAAAGAAGGAAGATTGGGCGATAATCCAAATCCTGAAAAAGAACGTCGAACTAGATGATTTAACTATCTTCGATTCATCCAAGGAAATATCATTGCTTTGAAAACGTGCCATGCAATATCTGGATTCTCCCTCAGTCTACGCATTGAATATTCATACCATTGACTACCATATGGAACATATACTCTGGTCAAATGTCCCTCTTTTGCCAATTTTCTTCTTATATTTCCCCTAACTCCCAAAAGAAATTGAAATTCATATCCTGGTCCTTTCCCCATTCTCTCTTTTGGAGAAGTTTCCCTTGAATCTTTTTTCCCAGGCCCCAAACTTCTCATTTCCAAGGCTTTTTTAGCATAATTAATTACTTGCAAATCATGACTTGCAATGCCCACATAAGCATCTAAATCTAATGCAAGATCAATGTCTGAACAAAAGGATTCTACTATTGATTGGTAAGTTGTATGTGATATTTCAGAAGGTTCTAAATATATTCCTTTACACAATCTAAAATCAGCATTATTCTCCAAGGTTTTACATAAATTTTTGATGTCATCTTTTGTTCTAAATAGTCTAGATTGTAATACACAACCAACATTTTTGATATTTCGAGAATACATTTCTAAAACCACATCTATTGTATCTTTTGTAACTCTATGATCCTCCATATCTAACCTGACGAATATCTCTGTTTCTGCTGCCAATTCACAAATTTTACTAATGTTTTCAAGGCCTTTTTCACGATTTAATAGTAAACCAAATGCTGTTGGCTTAATTGAAATATTGGCGTTTAACTTTTCTTTATTTATTGCCATAATCACTGCCTTATATTCATCAACAAAGAATTCAGCTTCTTCTAGCGTGTTTATTTCTTCTCCGAGTACATCAACAGTAGTACATGCAGATTGAAGTTCTAAATTTTTCATAACCTTAATAGCCGAATTTAGATCTTTTCCTGCCACATATCTTCTTGCAACCCAGCCAACTAAAAATTTAGGCATTAATGGCAAAACAAAAACTAATGTGCGTCCAAAAAAGCCGCCTGCCATGAAGTGCTCAATAGAAATCGAACTTTGATGCTTATGATTCCTATCAAATAAAATCAGCAGTCCTTCCATAAGGTATTTTATTGATTTCTAAAAATTTCATTATTGCATTTCTTTGCCATCCTTTGAAAGATTTTCTATCAAGATATACCCAAATTTCAGAACAGGGGTTTGCTTTTTTTGTGGATTCATATGCAGCGATTATAGCTTGTTTCCATGGGCCTTCTGGTAACTTTCCAGGTGTTTTTTCCTCATCTGCCTTTTCCATCTCTAATGCATAATTTGCAAGCATATGACCCAAAACCACCCCCTTTTCAGAAAGTCTCATTGGTTGAGGTGCATAATGCCCACCTCCCAAACAAAGTACAACCTTTTCAGAAATTATTTCGGGTGTTTTTGTATTTGAAGTTAGATTCAATCCATTGATTATTACATCTGCAAGGGCTGAAGCTGCAATTTTATTGCCCCATTTTTCTTCAGTTGAACCAATTTCAATAAATAAAGATGGAACTGTTATCCAAGGCCCATGATGTGTTGTTTCAAAACTTACAATGAATTCTTCATTTAAATTATGGATGTTAGCCTGTTTTTTTAATTCTTGCATCCAAGTACTCATTCTTGGAGAGGGCGGAGGTGCATCTGCTGGTTTACCTCCGAAAGGAAGTTTTTCTCCAACCTCATATTGTGGAGTTCCAATTGGATGGATTGTTAAGCAAGGCATTCCAGATGCAGCGACATGTCTACTTGGAAAAATAACTTCTGATACTTTTTCTCCTGTTTCATTTTCCCAACGAATTTCTAGGTTGTCTTCGAATAAAACTCCTCCATCTCTCCACCACAACCTTACTTCTTTGCAATTCCATGTTTTGAAACCCTCCACTAGTGCTCCCGTCTCCCAATTACATTTTTCTAACAATGATTCTGCTTGATTAGTTGAAGCAATGTCTCCTCCACTAATTATTATCAAAATTACTGACTCGCCCATAAATTGCCTAACCCCTTACTCTGACAGCATGTCGTCTTCAGAGATTATCTATTAGATTCTACTGGAGGGTACATGGACAGCAATCTTGGTTTCCCTCCACAAAAATTAATTGAATTGGGAAAGGACAGGATGTTAATTACAGGAATGGACGGAGAATTACAAATAATTAAAGATAATTTAGAACCCGAATATGAGTATGAAATTCCCTTTCCCACTTCAATTTCACAATCTACTGTTTCAAATAACATATTATTTGCTTGCTGGATGGATTTAGAATTAATGATTGCAAGAATGGCTGCTATTGATTTGGATTCTCGATTTCAGGAGGGACCAACTCGTTCAGAATTACGAATGAAATTAAATCATGAAACGCCTCCTCAAGTAACTGGATCAAGATGGTCTCATATCTTAGATTCAGAACCCTTGGCAATGGTTTCAGGATTAAACTATGTTGCATTTACAACATGGAAAAGAGGTGTTTATTGTATTGATCATGATTCAAATGAATTATGGAGAGCGCCTGAAATCAAATGGGAGAATCGCCTTGAAAATGCAAACGTCGTAGTTTCAATGAATGTTACAGAAAAGGGTTTGTTAATCTGGTCAAAAGGTGCAGAATGGGCATTAATTAATGAAACAAATGGTGAAATATTAAATCAAGGTTCTGTTGATTTTCAACATATCTTAGAAAAAACATTTAGTAATGAAAATAAAATATTACTTTGTTGCCCTGAGGGAAATATTTTGTGGTTAAATGAGTTGAATTCTAGTGAGTCTTGGAAAACCAAACAAAAGGGTCCTGTGCACGATGCAAAATGGGACACAGAAAAAAAATGTTGGAGATTATGTATTTGGAGAGAAGATGTATTATGGTCTAAATCTTCGATACAAACAGAAAGTCGTAAAGAAATCGGAAAATCAATATTCAAATCTAAAGGTTCCTGGATGGTATTAGATAATTCTGGAACTTTTTCAACTCATTTTAAGTGAGTTTATTCTTCTTCTTCTTTATCATCACCCTGACGATGTCCACATCGACCACAAGTAACTCTATCTTGATGCTTAGCTAGAAAGACTCCTGGACCACAAGCAGGACAGAATTCATTTGTTCGAATTAATTTATCGCCCTCAATCTTGTACATCTTCTGAAGCTTTGCTAACTGATAACCTTTGTTTTTTCCTTCACCTTGAGTCATTCTTCTTCGCCTCCAGGTTCTGCTTCAGATGCTTTTTCTACTACTTCTGGATCATCACCAGGTGTGTGTCTTTTAATCATATATTCCATTTCCGTAGATTTTAGACTTTCTTCATCTGAATAAACATGTGCAAATCCAGTAGTTAATGCTTGACCAAATCGAGTATTTACTCTTTTCAAAATTATCAATTCTGCCTTTGAACCTGGTTCTGTCTTTACAACCAAATCAATCATTTCTCTTCTACTAGGTGTTGCCTTTTGACCATGTTTTATACTAAACTCAATCTCTACTCTATTAAGTAAATTATTTTCCTTTCTATTAGTTACATCCATAATAAAATCACCTTACTGATACTTTTAGAGCATACTCTCCATTTCTTTCAATTTTAAGTCTTTGAGCAACTTCTGAGCGACTATAATCCATAATCAATACATATCCACTCCAATCTAATGTTACAGGAGAACCAGGACAATGCATACATTGATCTTCTGATTCTGGTAAAACAATATGACATTCTCCACATGCAAATCTTTTATTTTGTGCCATTAATTCATCTCCTTTTATCTATCTTCCTTCAACCATTCTAATCCGCCTAATCCTGGTTGTTTACAAGTAAGTCCAATCTTCGAATTCTTTGGATCCGCAGGATTAAATGACAATGAAACTATTCTACTTCTTACTGCATTTCCTACTCCTAGTTCCTTACCTGATGTGCGCCCAACTATTTTCCTTTCCTGGCCATCTCTAACATCAACATGGTCATCCATTATTTGTGATTTATGCAATAATGCTTCTACAGGTCCTATTCGAATAAAGCATCCAAAATCATGTACTTCTGAAATAGCTCCTTCAATAACTTCATTTTCTAACATTACAAATAGAATTGCCTTGAATTTTACTTTTTGATAAATTGCACCATCACCGTGTATGATTCTACCCCTACCTATTGGCTCATGATCATATGTGACCAAAACAAAGCGGTTTTCTGAATCATATTTACCTTCAAATGCTTCTGATGCTAATTCGTCTATTCTTTGGTTAAGAGATTGGCCTTTACGGATAAACTCGGCAGGAATACGTAGTGTATCTTCCATAGTTGCTTGCATATACATGACATTTCACCTACTTCCCACTCTCAATTCCAGTCGACAAAGCGGGAATCATCCCACTCTGTCCGTCACAGGTAGCCTCAAGAGAGAGAGGTCGAAGTAATCTTCCGACCTAAGACCCCCATATAAGTATTTCAAATCATTTCGGACATTCAATCTATCCTCACTTTCATATTGATTAGTGCAATTAAAACCTTAATGTTTTAGTAATCGCACAATGACTCCAATGTGAGCGTAATGATTAGAAGCCGTGCAAGTTATATCTTTATTGTAGTTTCAATATCTAGTATTCTACTTCAATCATGGGTTCCTATAGCACTAGAACTTGGTTCTGAAAAACAACAATCTACATCTGGCAGAGATGTAGAAGTTTGGACGGGAGATAATCAGCCTTGGTCTCAATTTGGACATAATCCTACAAGAAATTCTACGATTCCTGCACATTCAATTAATGGAGGGTTTGGGCTTGAATCATTAGGCATTATTTCTGAACCTACAATTAATTGGAAATCCTCAGTGGATGATACATATGGAGTACAAAGTTTAGGTACTGCAATTGCAGATTTTTCGGGACAGATTTCTACTTACCCTTCATCTGAAGAAAGATGTGGATTAGGGAATTTATTTGCAGTGTTCACAATTGAACGTAATTCTGGGTCTGGTAATGATTGGCTTGTGATTGTAGAAGGTGGCTTAAATCGAGAAGCATGGAGAGTTGATTTAGGCGAAACATCCGATGTCAAATCAACACCGGGAATTGTTGATGTCGATGGTGATGGCATCTTTGAAATCGTTCTTGCGTACGATACTTCCTCTGGACTTACAATTGACGTATGGTCTCCTCAACTATCCTGTTCTGAAGCTGGAACATGGAATGCGGATCAACATTCAAATGAATTGTTGTGGACTTATACTGAACCAGATTTAAATCTTGGAATTGCTGCAGATTCTTTCAACGCAGGGCATTTGGCTTCAACACAAGCACTAATTGCAGATTTACAATTAGATGGTAATCCCGAGCTAGTATTGTCAACAGTAGATGATATCTCAGATAGACCAACAATCCTCGCAATCCCTCTCTCGAATTCTGCTCCAAGTCAACCATTATGGCAAATTCAATTAGACTATGGTACACACCCATCAGACCCTACATGGGCCCAAATAGATGAAGATAATTCAGCGGTATTAGTTACAACAATAGATTCTGATGATGGAAACATGTGGGCATGGAGGATAAATTCCGAAACCGGTTCACTTGATTGGAATGCAAGGTCTCTAATTTCTGAAGGTGATAGTGGGGTGCCTCACATCAGATTACCTGGTCCTGTAATTGCACAATTAGATGATGATGCATTGCCAGAAGTGATTTTTACTGCACCTGGTGATTGGGATGATAACTCTCCAGTTGATGGTGCTAGTTTTCATGCATGGGAATTAACTGATGGAAGTGAGATTTGGTCCTATACTGCTCCAAATGGATATGCTGAAACTCCACCTGTACCTGTAGACATTGATAATGATGGAATTCATGAATATATCTGCTGGACAACTTGGTTTGAAAATGGAGTGTTGAATTCAGATAGGCACGGAAGAATTGGTTGTGAAGACATTACAGGAAACACTGCTGGTTGGTGGGAAGACATGGAACCATTCGATGGTAATTCCAATGATGGAATTGCATTGAGTCAACCAATACCTATGGACATTAATGGAGTTGGTGCTCCAGAAATTATTGTAGCATATGGACAAACTTTACGAGCATATGATGGAGATGATGGCAATTCAGACGTTTGGGAAGACGATATTGATCTTGGTAAAAGGTCTTGGGCATCCCCTGCGATTGCAGATTTAGATGGTGATGGATTACTTGACATACTAATAGGAGATGTATTGGTGTCTCAAGCAACTATTGATGTTGCCCCTATTTTAGACGATAGAGGTATTCTGTTTTCACCATCTGCTGCGGATCCTGGCGATTTAGTGGAAATAACTGCACAATATGCAAATCATGGTACAATTTCTTCTGATGAACCTGTAGATGCTTGGATTTATATTGATGACCAATTGTATTCAACACAACGAATTAATGACATGGAACCATCTACACCTAGTGGAAATGCAATAGATTCTTCTTTTACTGTACAATGGACTGCAACACTTGGAACACATGAAATTAGATTCGAATTAGATCCCAATGACAATCTTACCCAGTCAAGAACCGACAATGATAATTATTCAGTACAATTTACAGTAGTTGAACCATATGATTTAGCAATTTCACTACCTTCTGAACCCGCTAGAATAAATCCTGGAGAATCTGAAATTTTAGACATAGACATCCTTGCAATTGGTAGGCGATCGGCAGAATGGAGTATGACCATTAACAATTCAAACATGCCTGAAAACTGGACTGTTGTAGATCAAAATCCTAATTCAAGTCAATCAATTACAATTGATCCAGATGGAGGCCCGTGGAATCCAACACTGTCAGTTTCAATTCCTTCTACAGCAGAAGGTTCTGAATCAGGATCATTTTTGTTAATTCTGACTTTAGATTCTGACCAAGAAATTAGTAAGGAGTTCCTAATTCCAATAGAAGTCAATCGGACTAGAGGTTTGTCAATTACGGGCCCTGACGGCAATCCTATATCTACAGGACACGGACTAAGAGGCGGCGATGCAACTGCATGGTTTCAAATAGAAAATTTGGGTAATGCAGAAGAAAGGTTAACCAGCCAAACTTGGAGTTCTAATGATTGGCAATCTGACCCATTAATTTTTGATGAAAATGGAGGGCCATATTATTCAATAACCTTGGCTCCTGGAGAAAAAAGAGAGTTGCTCGCAGTTGTTTCTGTTCCAGAAGTTACCAGTGTAGTAGCTGAAAATACTTTTACTGCATGTATTGGTACTGATGACGATAGTTTGTGTAAATCAATAGATTTTACCTTTTTTGCAAATTTAATTTCAATGGACCCACCTCATGTAAAAAGTATTCCGGGGGTAGATCTATCTTGGAAATTAGAAAGTAATTCAAGTGAAGGTGAATTAATAATTGATCTCGCATCAGCAGGAATGCTTCATTCGGGATGGATCTGGACTACAGAAGGACATGGAACACTCAATGGAAATATTCTAAACATATCTCAAATTGAAAATATAGGAATTACATGGTTAAATGTATCTATTCCCGAACAATCACCACCATTACTTCACACAATAAATTATGAAGTTGAATTAGGAGTTAGTTTAAATTTTAGCATAAACCTATTACAAGTCAATAGAGCCGAAATTGAGGTTGTAGAACCATCCATAAGCCCAATAATTATTGACGTTAATACATTAAATTCATTAATTGTGAAATTAACAAATAAAGGCAATGCAGAAGACTCATACAAACTAAATGCAGAATTTGTTGATACTGGCGACATAAAAAACAACCCCGGAATCGATTTTAATATTCCTCAATCCTCATTTACCCTAGGAGTGGATACAAGTGTATTTCCAACTATTGACTATAGCATTTCAGAAGATGCTCCTGCTGGGCAAACAATAATGATTAGAATCTCAATAAGATCCACAATAGATTTGAATTTATTTGAATTTACGGACATTGCTGTTACAGCTAAACAACACCATAATTGGTCTGTTTCAGAAGTAAGTGGTTTTGATTTCTATGCTACACAAAATGAAAAGATTAACATCACATTTAATGTTACTAATACTGGAAACCTATTAGACACCATGGAATGGAGTTCGACAAGTAGTACTATTCAACATCAGAATGATACGTCCACTTGGAATGCTATTATCGAACAAGAAAGAGCATTAAATGTAAATGAAACCAGTACATTTTCAATTAACATTACAGTACCTAATTCTGCTTGGGAAGATAGTATTTACTATTATAATCTCAGTTTGATTTCTGACTCGAATAGTTTTGGAGATTTAAGTTTTAAAATTACAACACTCCGGAATAGTGGATGGTCATTAAGGTTATCAGAATCAAATTTAGATGTAAATATCTCTGGATCAAATATTTCAATTGAAATTGAAAACAAAGGTAATTCCATTGTAGAACCGATTTTGCTTCCTGTTTTACCTACGGGATGGAATATTACTAACATCACATCTATGTCTGCGGTTGAACCAGGAAAAAGCATTTCTGTAGATTTACACATAATTCCACCATCTAATTCAATTGCTGGAGAAATAGGAATTATGACATTAATTGTTAAAGATGGAGATACACTTCAAGGAAGAAGTGAAATTGGTATCCCTCTTAGAGTTGCAAGTATTTACTCAATTGACATTGGATTTGAAAATGACTGGATTGTGAGTAGTGAAGGTGGATATCCAGTGGCTTGGATAAAAAATACAGGTAATGCATTAAATAAAATCACAGTAGAAATAGATACTTTAGATGGTTGGCAAGTAATTTCTCCGGATTATTTTTATATTCCCTCTGGAGGAATAGAAGGTTTACCAATTTCACTAATCCCTCCCTCTAATTGGGATAAAAGCAATTATTCACAGATAATAACCATTACTGATTCTTCTGGAACTATTCAAAACATTAGCTTAAATGTGAAAGTGTTTTGTTGTGGACTAGACATTTCATGGGGTGTTAGCCCTATTTTTACAGGGTATGCAAATGATGCTGTTGAAATAAATATTCTTGGTAATCAAAATAATGAACATACAATTCTTGAATTAACAAGTTCCGGATTATTTCAATATGAATATTGTAAAACAATAAATTCTAATGACTGTACTGATGAATTATCATATAAGGTATTAATATTTGAAAAAACTAATCTAGATGGGTTTTGTGAATTTAAATCATCTGTAATCTCGGAACTCGAATCTGGCATTGATTCGGATTCAAAGGATATAGCGAGTTGTCAATTATCTGCAAGCTCTGAAGAAATTAGGTGGAATATCTTACTTAGGATTAATGGGGAATTAATCGAGAGTATTTCAGGGATTCACATAGGTAACATGACACTGCACAATTTAAGTTTAAATTCATGGGAAAAAGAAAGTGGAGAACATATTATTGAAGTAGAAATATATGATGGATTTGGAAAATTAATTGATAGTGACTCAAAAACAATAATTATTCGGCATAAGGGATGGAATATAGGCATCTCATCAGTTGATATTTCATCTGATAATCAAGACATCACAATTAATATGCGTAGAGAGAACTATGAACAACTATTAGATATTCATTGTTTACTTACTGTTTCATCAACTAATGGTGAATGGAGTGGGACATGGAAAATTGATATGGCAAAAGGACAATTAGCACCTACATTGACTATTTCTAAACCTAATCTCTCAGCTGGTGAAGAACTTGTTTTCAATTTAAATTGTGTTGAACCATGGCACATAGACGATAATTTAGAGGATGATACCTACACATATATTATTCCAAGTGTCACTGCACCCATAATTGAATCCAATGAATGGATTTGGGGTGTTCTTTCGGCAATAATTATTCTTGCTGCAGCGAAATTACTTGGTTTTCTTGAATTAAAACCTAAAAGAAAACAAGAATCAAAGAACGTTACTAATAAAAAAGCGATTTCTAAGCCTAAAGTTGAAGATAAGGATACAAAGAATGAGGGTATTGAATCGATCCATCTTGAAGATGATGAAAACAATGACTCAGAAAACATTCCTAATGAGGAGGATGAAGACATAAAAGAAATTGTTGAAGAAAGTTCTAGTGATCGTGTTGATGAAATTGTTGAGGTTTCTGAAGTAGAAGATGATGATGATGATGTGCCTAATGATGACATAGATGCAAAAATAAACAAAATGATGTCTAGAAAAAGATATTACGATTAGGTGTTAATATGTCTGAATTTCAAGAGGAGTTAGGAATTAATCCATTCTATACTTTCGATACTTTTGACTGTGAAGGAATTATAGAATTATTTGCTGTTTTAGATTCTACTGATGAAGATTTTTCTCAGTTTTTGAAAGATAATCCCTTAATTGTCAAAAGAATTTCTGAACAAGGTATTGAAAATCCAAAACATAGAAGAGATATTCCTTGGGATGATGCAAATTTAATCTTTATTGCTTCAAAATCAGCAGAGAGCAATATGCACCCACCATTAGGAAAAGGCAAATCAAAAGAACGTTTAGGTAGAATTCCATTAGGTGAAGGAAATCCCATAAGTTATCTATTAATGTACCTAAAAGTTCCAAATAATAATGATGGCGAAGAGTTATTTAAATTGATTTCACAACTTCATTCAGGTTTCTCAAAATCCATACACGGACACGAAAAATTTTCTATAGGGAAATGGGGCATGTCTTTAGAAGGATATTTATTAGCTGACGAGGCAATTAAGTTACACACACAATTGAAAAAGGTAAAATGGAGTGTTTCTGCTAATGAACCACTTGATGGAGGCGTTCGTACTTTTGCTAATGATTTGAGCATGATTCTAAGAGATGCAATCAAACAAAAAACAGGAGTAATAATGAGATCTCATTGCTGATTAAAAATCAATTCCAGTTAATCTTTCAAACATATCTGCATATAATTCAGAGGTTCTATTGATTATTTCATCTGGTAATGCAGGAATTGGTGGCTCTTCTGTACCTGCTTCTCTAGCAGCATATAATTCAGAGTGATGTCCAGTCCCAAGATAATATTCACGGACAAATTCTTTAGAAAGTGAAACTATCTTTCCATTAGCATAATCCTCGGCAGCCCACCATCGATCTTCATCTAATGTACCAAAGGAGTCAACCAAGACTGGGACTCGCCCAGGACCTAAAGCAAATTCCTTTTTACCATCAACGTGGATGAGTCCGTTTTTTGCAGCCTCTCGTTCAATTATTTCATCAACCTTGACAACAATTTCTAAAATCGAATCAAACTCCTCATCTGTTATGTTTGAAATCTCAAGTGCTTCTTCCCTGTCAAGTAAGCGATCAAACTTTTCGAACTTAGTTGAAACTTCAAGATAGGGTTTAGGGAGTTTGACACCTTCTTGTAACTCTAAACCGGGTTCAAAACCGAATTCTTCAGAGCCCACATCTCCTCTCTTATACCTGCGCCATCCACCTCCAGCCAAATAATGTCTGCAAATTACTTCGAGAGGAACAAATACGTTCTCCATGTCTCTTGGAATTGCACCAGGTTCACGAATTACCTCAAAACTTCGTGCTAAAACACGATCGGGTGCATTCATTTCGATGATGTGTGTCTCACAAATTCCTGCTTCCTCAACTAATTTAAACCAATGGCATGATGTACGATTGAGACTTTCACCTTTGCGGGGAATAAGTGAAGGGATTACTTGATCAAACACAGAAATCTGATCAGTATATCTAAATTCAATGACTTTAGGATCGTCTGTACTCCAAACTTGCTTTACTTTTCCATGATATATCATCTCGCCCATGAATCATTGCTGAATAAGGACGATGTAATATTGTTGCGTACATAAAATACTCTAAATCAACCCGAGTGCATCTTCAATTCTATTAAGTTCAGGACCTGTAGTTTCAGGACTTACAATAGCACCATTATCTGTGGCCGCTATACCTGCTCCGATAAAGGGTGAACCATATCCTACAGTACCTACCATCACATCTACGCCAAGTGTTTTCCTGATTTTTTCAACTTCATCAACTGTCACGTCTGGATGTAATATTGCACCTTGATTATTTGCTGTTGCTAAACTTCCTAAGATCTCTTGTCCTGCTATAGTTGTAGACACACCAGGTACTTTGAAAACTTCTGATAATAATTCAACACCTTCTTTTGGCAACAATGGACTCATTAATGCTCCTTTAGAAGTACATACTAATAAATTTCCAGCAGCATTAACACCATGTTCCATGACAACAACATCTCCAAAGGATGTTAATTTGTCAATATCTTCTTTCGAAGCTATATCTGCTACGGCTATTCCATTAGAATTACCACAAATTAAACTACCAAGTAAATTAGAACCTCCAATACTTAGTGGAAATGATTCAAGATCTAATGCACTGAGGATTTCTTCTAACTGTTTTCCCGCTACACCAACTGGATGAAATAAAACATTGCCTACCACTGCTAAAGAAACACCAACCTGGCTGTGACCAAATACTTCGGTTGCTAATAGGCCCATACAGACTGATGCGTAAACAATTCAGTTATATGCTATGTGGAAGGATCAAATTAGAAATTAAATCAAAAAAGGAAAGAAGAGGGGTACAGTGACTGTATTTCCCGTGGGCTCTCGCACCACAGTACCGTAACAGACGCAGGAGGGCTTGACTTCCGGGTTCGAGATGGGACCGGGTAAACTCCTCCGCTATGACCGTACACCCACTCCTTTCGAATGTGATAGAGTGAGGTGATTATTGGCATGCCTTTTGGACGATGGATAGCACGGGTAGTATTGACGTTTTTATGTAAATTATGAAGCTCGAACGGTTAGTACTTCCGGACTGAACACCTCGGAAAACCTTGGTGCTTACATCCGAAGTCTATCAAACTCGTCTTCTACGAGAGTTCTGCATTGCCTCGTCTTTGGGGCGGCTTCGAGCTTAGATGCTTTCAGCTCTTATCCGCTAGGGCGTGGCTGCCCAGCATTGCCTTATCAGACAACTGGTAAACTAGTGGCCCCGAGCCCTCGTTCCTCTCGTACTGAAGGACCCCTTCCATCAAGCAACAACGCTTCCACCACCAAGCAACAAACCTGTCTCACGACGGTCTAAACCCATCTCACGATCCCTTTTAATGGGCGAACAACCCCACCCTTGGGTCCTGCTGCAGACCCAGGATAGGAAGAGACGACATCG
>Ga0066862_10000022_pt1 | contig 55976 bp, 39 predicted proteins | sample ETN02SmetaG_FD_66431 | JGI IMG/M metagenome (GOLD analysis project Ga0066862, IMG submission 66431) | Marine microbial and viral communities from oxygen minimum zone, Eastern Pacific Ocean - ETNP2014F10-02SV255 | ecosystem: Environmental > Aquatic > Marine > Oceanic ... | reverse complement strand
CTGACCTACCCTCAGAACTACGTCAATCTGACAGTGAACGTGACCAATGTTGCCTTATCACCCATCACCCTCGGTGGTGACGTCCGGACCTGGGACGTGCAACCCGGAATGCCGCCTGGGCTCGTTTTCGACAACACGACTGGGTGGATATCCGGGACAGCGACCGGGGAGTTCAATGCGACTGACTTCACAATCTGGGCCAACAACAGCCAGTACAATGCGAGCTTCGTGATCAACATCTCGGCCTCCCTTCTGGACACAGACGGGGACGGGATACCGGACGAGGTGGACCCCGATGACGACAACGATGGCTGGAACGACACCGACGAGCTTGATTGCATCACACTGAGACTAGACCCGCTATCATTCCCTGAGGACTTTGACGGTGATGGGACATGCGATGGTATGGATGACATCGATGACTCGCCCATATTCCTGACATACAGTAATAACAACCAATTGATGTTCGTGAATAAATCGATGGACCCCCTTACCGCCACCGTTTACGGTGGCGACTATAGGACATGGGAGGTGTGGCCACCCTTGCCGACGGGCCTCTTCCTAAGTGGAGATACCTCGACCCGCACAGTATACGCGGCTGGTACCATTTATGGAGTTCCATCTACGACTTTCCAACTGCAGATCTTCTCAGTCTGGGCCAACAACTCGCAACACTCGAGCAGGGTCGACATCACCCTCCAGTCTAACCTGCCGGACTCTAATGACACTGACTTTGACCTGATGTACCTAGACGACAACCTTGAGCTGATAGCGCATGTTGATGAGATATACCTCACTCCTGTAATCTTCGGTGGTAACGTTTCAGGGTGGTCGATCTCACCGGAGATGCCCGATGGACTAGAATTCAACAACTCCAGCGGATTGATTAGCGGTATTGCCGGAGTAGAGGTTGAGACTACCATCTTCACCGTAGTCGCTTCCAACAGCCTGTTCCTGAAATCCTTCGACATCACAATCACTGCCATCCTCCTAGACACCGACGGGGACGGCATCCCGGACGAGTTCGACCCTGACGACGACGCGGATGGGTGGCTTGACATAGTAGAGGAAGAATGTGAAACAGATCCATTAGACATACTCGATTACCCTCCTGACGATGATGGTGACGGGCTTTGCAATCCATTCGATGACTTTGACGACTTCCCAATTCTTTTCTTCTACCCTAACGACAGAGTGACACTGACAGTCGGGGTAGAAATGGAGAATATCTCTCCCTTGGTCGCCCCGACCAGCGGGGACATATACAACTTCTCAGTGGTGCCTGACCTCCCTCCCGGGTTGTCAATGGACAACGCCACAGGAGTGATCTCAGGGACACCTGCGGAGCCATACGACCATCTCCTACTCGATTATTCGCACACGTTCACCGCCATCAATGGCCAGTGGTCATTCAGCTACAGGGTTGACTTCCTGGTAGAGGAAGTTGTGGACCTGGATCCGGACACCGACGGGGACGGCTGGAGTGACAAAGACGAGTTAGAATGTAACACCGACCCAGAGGACCGCGCCGCTTACCCCGATGACATGGATGCCGATTCCATTTGTAGCCATATTGACGAGGATGACGATGGTGACAAAATTGGGGACCTGATTGATTCGTTCCCAAGGGATGCTACTGCTTGGGATGACACTGACAACGACTCGATGCCCGACGAGCTGACCTGCAAGTTCCTGATTGACTCAGCCAATTGCACCTTCGAGCTAATCGAAGACATTGACGACGATGGTGATATGTGGAACGACTCGGCAGAGATCGCCTGTGGAACTGATCCCAAGGACAACCTATCAATCCCGATGGATGACGACGGGGACGGCGTTTGCAACCTATTGGAAGAGTTCGTCCCTCCGACGGTCAAGATCCTCTGGATCTGTTGCTTCCCGCTTCTCCTGCTTCTCCTGCTTCTCCTTTGGCTACTCAACCCATTCTCGGTGGAGGAAGAAGAAATATTCCACCCGGAGCCTGAATTCACTTACTCGGAGGATGACTGGGAAGGGGGATCGGGTGAGATCGACGATCCCTACGTTCTCAGAAAGGTGCAGGGGGTAAGACCGGGCTCATTCGCAGAGAGCCATGAAGTAATAAATGTCGATAATATCACACCACGTCTAAAGTGCGAATTCGAAGACATGAACTCAGATACCAACGGAAACAGATTTGGGATGAGGGCGATTAAATCGAACTCCAGAGGGGAGATTGAATTCGCCCTGCAATTCAGGGACACGCCTGAAACCGAAACAAGTACAACATACGAAGGACTAATCAGACTAGGGAAATCCACTGTTTACTTCCTCTGGCCGGTAGAGGTCGAGGTAGTCAAGGACCTGCCTGAGGAAGAGATTGCGAAGAGACGGGCGGCAAGGATTGAGCGGGAGGCGAAAAAGAAAGTCGCTGAGCTAGAAAGAGAGGCTCAGAAGAATGCTGCCCAATTGGAGATAGAAGCAAATCAGAAGGCTGCTAGAATCGAAAAAGAAGCCAAAGAGAGCTTGAGGGAGAAGACGAGGGACGCCGAGGCAGCAGCGAAGCAGGCCGAGGAGAAGGCAAAGAAGGCAAAGAAAAAGGCGGAAGAGCTTGAAAAAGAGACCTCTGCACTTGAGGAAGAAAAAGCCCGAAGAAAGGCCGAGGAGAAGGCGACTGCTCTTGAGCGTGAGGCCGAGGAGAAGGCGAAGAAGCTAGCGGAGATTGAGGAAAGGGCAGCTAAGGAAAAGGCCCGCAGGGATGCGGAATTCGAGGAAGAGAAGAAAGAGAAGGAAGCAGAGAAGGAAGCAGAGAAGGAAGCTGCGAAAAAGAAGCTGAAAGAGAAGGCTGAACAACGCCAGGCCGAGGAGAAGGCCGAAAGAGAGGCCGAGGAGAAGGCTGAAAGAGAGGCCGAGGAGAAGGCGACTGCTCTTGAGCGTGAGGCCGAGGAGAAGGCGACTGCTCTTGAGCGTGAGGCCGAGGAGAAGGCGGCTGCTCTTGAGCGTGAGGCCGAGGAGAAGGCGGCTGCTCTTGAGCGTGAGGCCGAGGAGAAGAGGGCTGATGCCAAGGAGAAACTACGGATCAAGGCAGAGGAGTCGAAACAAGCCAAGATTGGGCAGCAAAGCGCTGAAGACGCGCAGAGAGCAGAGGCTGCGGCAATAGAGTCCTCCAAACAGAAGGAAAGGGAAGAAAGGAGGTCGCGTTTGAACGAGCTAGACGAGGAGTCTCGGAGAAAGGAGGTGACTTTGCTAAGGGTCTCGGATAGGTCCAGCGGTATCGACTTCGGCGTCATTGGAAACGCACAAGTAACCGGATCATCCTCAGAAGCAAAAGAGGGGACATCTTACTTGGAAATCGAGGACTCGGCTTCCTTCCCTGAGAGAGGAAGTGCCTATGTCTATCACATAGAGGGATACATGCCAATACAATGGAGAGGCAAGTCGGGGAACGAATTGACTGGAGTAACGGGGATTGACCGAGACATCCCTGCGGGTGCAAGGGTGACTCGCAGGGACGACTTGAAGATGATCAATGGACTCGGGCCTTTCATAGAGGAGAAGCTGAATGCACTGGGCATATACACATTTGAGCAAATTTCCAAGATGACCCCAGAACTTGAAGACGAAATCAACGAGGGCATCGAGTTCTTCCCGGGCAGGATAAAGAGGGACGCGTGGGCCGATCAGGCCAAACTACTGGTCGGTTCGGAGGATCCATCCCTTGCAGAAGGAAGGAGGACACCTGAAGAAATGAGGAAGGCAGGGGAGCTAGTCCGTAAAGCTGAGGAAAGGAAGAGGGCCCAGAAGGCGGCAGAAATGGCGGAAAAGGACGCCATGAAGGCAAGGGAAGCCGAGAAGCTAGCTCGGAAGAAGGCTAGGGAGAGAGCTGCGGAGAGGGCAACGGCAATGAAGAAGGAAATAGAAGAGAGGAGGGAAAAACTCCAGGGCCTCAGTAAGAAGGAGAGAGAGAAGGAGGAGGCCCTGATAAGAGTGGCTGAACGCTCCGAGGGAATTGACTTCGGAATAATTGGATTCGCGACGAAGGATGAGAAGGACGATTTACAAAAAATCAATGGAATCGGTCCCTTCATCGAGGAGAAGCTGAATGCACTGGGAATATTCAAGTTCTCCCAGCTATCCAAACTGACCCCGGGAATGGAGGATGACGTGAATCAGGCTATTGAGTTCTTCATTGGAAGGGTTAAGCGGGATGAGTGGGTCAAGCAAGCAAAGGTTATTTCTGGTAGTGGTTGGTGATGCGATAATGATTTCTAATAGGGGCAAATCGGGAGGACGAGTGAAATGGCCGATCCAGTGACTGAAGCCCTAACAGCAGTTTTCGAAATTATTGGTACTGTTGAGGATGAGGGTACCCTGGCACAGATCGGATTCTCCATTGTCGGGATACTATTTGCCCTACTTTTCACTCGCTACGTCATTCTAGGAATAGCCTGGAAATTGGTCAAGAGGACCGAGGCTGAATGGGATAACGAAATGCTCGATCCGATCTTCCTCAGGTTGTACGCATTCATCCTACTGGCAGGCGTCGAGCTGGCAATGATGTGGACCCTTGGGAGGAAAGATGCGATTTATTCGGCAATTGCTTCATACACGTCGGCTATCTACATCATCCTATCGGCATCAATAGTTAGCATAGCCATCAAGAGTATTGTCCCAGCTGCTATGGAACGTTACAACACCAACCGTTCCGTAACCGTCACTGGGGGGAGTCCCCTTGTTGTTTACGCATCCAGGAGCCTAGTCTGGTTCATTGGGGTTTATCTTGCATTCAACGAGGTCGGGATTGAGCTCTTTGGCATTATTGCATCACTAGCAGTTTTCTCGATAATCATCGGACTCGCGGTGCAACAGACCCTGGGCAATATGATCAACTCATTCATGCTCGCAATAGATCAACCATTCGAGACGGGTGACAGGATAGAAGTTGATAACGTGATTGGAACTGTGATGTCAGTGGGGATTCTCTCCACCAAGATACTGACTCTCAATGAGCAACTGGTCGTAATACCCAACAATAGACTGGTCGATTCAACCATTACTAACTTCGCAAGGGGTGGTGGAGACGGCGTCGGTTCTAGGGTACTTCTGCACGTGGACATTGGAGTAGACTACGAAGAAAGCTCGGCACATGTGAAGCAGGTCATCCTCGACGTGGCCATTAAGTGCCCGCATGTCGAAGAAGACCCTGGCCCAAGGGTCCTACTCAGAGAGCTTGCTAATTACTCCAAGAACTACAGACTGTATATCTGGATCTCCGACTATACTGAGGAGTTCATTGCCACGGACTGGATTCTGAGAGAAGTTGATGAGGCATTCAAGCGTGAAGGAATAACCATCCCTTACCCAGTATCAGTAGAGCTGCCGAAAAAGCCGGATCCTTTCCCAGAAGGCGAAAGGGGAGAGAAGATGCGGAGATTCAAATCCACGCGCCAGCACGTCTCAAGGATCAAGATGCTCAGGGACGATGCTGAAATGGAAGAGGAGAGGGAGTCTGCGAGAGAAGAATTGGAAATTTTGCATGCTAGACTGAACGAAGGTAATCTGAAGAGATCAGAGAGGGAAATGCTTGAGATTGACATCAGAGCCCTCGAAAGCCTGATTAGCAGATTCTCCGAATGATTGCGAAACCTCTTCAAGCCTGTTGCTCACTCTGAAGCACATGAAGACCGACTCAGCGACGGCTGCGAAGCTAGCCGGATTGAAAATCAGCGACAGAGAGAAAGCCGGCATTACAAGAGAAAAGGTGGATGTCCCAGCCAAGGGAGATGAGGGGAAGGCATCATTCAGGTGGGACTACTTCCTACCGGACGGCAAGAGGCTGGAGGATGAGGAAAGAATAACCTCAATTAATTCGCTTGCAGTGCCCCCGGCATGGACAGAGGTATGGTTCTGCCCGGACAAGAAGGGGCATATCCAGGCAACAGGGAAGGATGACAAAGGCCGCCTTCAATACAGGTACCATCCAAAATGGAACGAGATTAAGGCCGATCTGAAGTATGCAAATGTGGATGAATTCGCACTGGCATTGCCGGACCTGAGAGATCGTGTCGATGCTGACCTCGAGATGGCCGGGATGCCAATGGAGAAGGCAGTGGCCATCATCATCAGGCTGATGGACGAATTCCACATCAGAGTTGGTTCTGACCAATACGCTCTGGAAAATGAGTCATATGGACTGACTACTCTCAGAGAGGGGCATGTTTCTTTCCTCAGGGGTGATGATGCAGAGGGTGAAATCGATGCTGTGTTCGACTTCATTGGCAAATCTGGTAAGCATTGGAGATTGGTTATTGAGGATGACGATCTAGCAACCTTGATTGAGGATTCTGGTAAGCTTGGTGGGAAAAAGAAGGACCAGGACCTATTCAGATACGAAGATGAAAAGGGTAGGGACTTTGATATCAAAGCTGATCACATCAACAAGTACATTGCAGATGTTTTCGACGGCCTTGGTTTCACTGCTAAGGACTTCAGAACATGGGCGGCCTCTTGGAAAACCGGGGCTAGGCTAGCATTGGTATCAGGAGCAGGGGATGACGAATTGAGCAAGCTACCGAAGCTAATGGCCAGGGAGGAGAAGAAGGTGGAAGGAACGGAAGACCAGGCGATAATCAAATGGAAAGGGGTCTATCTGAAGAGGGCCAATGGACTCTCCAAGCTCGCTGAAGGCGGAAATCTCCCAGGGAAGAGCGAGAAGGAGAGACAGGCCACCCTGCTCGCAGTAATTGACACAGTTGCTGGCGATTTGGGAAATACTCGCGCAGTATGTCGATCCTCGTATATCCGTCCGATGTTCATGGAGGATTGGGGGGCTGGTAGGTTTGAGAAAAGATGGGCCAATGCAAGCAAGGTCGACAGAGTACCGGGATTGAGTCGAGATGAGTCTACGGCAGTGCACTACATGCGAACTCACGAGTGATGATATAGCAGGTGACCGACCCGGCATTTGTCTAATGAGGGCTAGAATTCTTGATTTGCGCGGTTTTCTGTGCCCCGTTCCGGTACATGAAACTCGCAGGGCGATGCTGGAGGAAGGTCCGGGAGTAGCATTGGAGATAATTTGTGACGACCCTGAGACGCTGCATGATATTCCTGCTCTGTGCGATAGAATAGGAGCTACGATCGTCGGGATTGACGAAGAAGATGGTGAATTCACCTTTACAATTGTCAGAGAAAGGGAATGATGTAGGTTCAAAGCAACCCCCTGATTCGAAATGACATGAGTGTCCCGGGGGTGAGGGAAATTGATGATGTTCCCGCGGACGCTAGATTGCCCACGAATCAGGGGGAGTTTCGAATCAGAGTTTTCAAAGATAGCGATACTGGATTGGACCATGTCGCACTATTACTAGGTGATATGGGCGGACCTGACCCGACTTTGGTCAGAGTTCACTCAGAGTGCTTGACAGGGGATGCATTTGGAAGCCGGAGGTGTGATTGCGGATCGCAATTGAATGCAGCAATGGAGCGGATTCAGGAGATCGGATGGGGTTGCCTGGTATATCTGAGGCAAGAAGGACGCGGGATTGGCCTTCACGCTAAGATTCAGGCATATAACCTGCAAGACAGGGGTGCGGATACTATGGAGGCGAATTTAATGCTCGGTCACCCCGCAGATGCTAGAGACTACAGCATTGCCTCAGAAATACTCCAAGCAGTAGGAGTTAACAGGGTCTGCTTACTTACAAACAACCCAGACAAAGTCGAACAACTGAGGACCTTAGGAATAGAGGTTGTTGAACGAATGCCTCTTGTTGTCGGCGTTGTAGATGAGAATAAAGGATACCTTTCAACAAAGGCAAATAAGATGGGTCATGAAATTGATGACACCCAACTGAAGAACTAGAGAATTGGGGCCGTGACCGGGACTTGAACCCGGGCCGGCGGGACCACAACCCACCGTGCTAACCGCTACACCATCACAGCCAATAGTGGATGGGTGTAACGCCCCATATTTCAAAAGTTATGCAATAGACGGAGATAATGACCAACTACTTCAAGCGGAATAGGGGATATTGGGTGTCATGAAATTCACGGGCCGTCCTGCCTTTGCCTTCGTCGGCGTCTTTATTCTTTCAATACTCAGTCCGGTGATTGTGGGAGATTCTGTGATATCTACGACACAGGTGGAGTTGTTGCCTTCCGGCAGCTTCGAAGAAAGCACGGAATGGGAAATAAGCACCACTAGAGGATTTACGCAGGAAAAAGCGGATTACACCGATGGGATTGTCGCGGATGGCAGCCTTTCTTTTACCCACTCGCGTCCCGATAACTTCGATGAAAAGACCGCCTGGGCCACTCTGAGTGATACTGGTTCGGACTTCACGTTGGGCGTACCTGATGGAGACTACACTTGGTCTACAGGCCCAGATATATCATCAAGTGGGTATGAATTCACAGGTCTGCATGAATTTGGAATTGAGAATGTCTCTCTAGTCCTGCACTTCGCAATTCCTGATGCTCTGCCACAGGATGAGGTGAATGTCCTGATGCGCAATCACGGAGCTGATAGGCTTTTAGCGACCTTTGTTAACACTCTTGGACCTGTACATATGATGGATAGCCCGCTTGTAGTTCCTCTTGACGAATACTTGGATTGGGACTGGAGCAAGTTAGAAAACACGAAGTTCACGGTGGATTATGTCTCGGATAATGTTGGGCAGGACGACTCTGAGGTCAGGGTTGACGCAGTGGGAATTAGAGTAAAGTTCCATCAGCCTTGGTACTCCTTTGAGAATGCAAAGGCGACACATTCGATAATCGGATTCCCCTCTCCAATTATCGAATTTGGCCCTTATGATGGCGAATTGGAGGGACTTGCCCAGCTAAGTTGTGGGCTGTCGCCGACTGGGGAAGGTAGTGGATCATGGAGTTTCGAAGTAGAGGCGCCCCCTGAGCAGGAGCTCGGAAGGATCCATACATTCGGAAATGGAAATCACACAATTTTCACAAAGAATATTGAAGAAGGAATCTGGAAGGAGTTGACGAAATCGGGGGATCCGCTCATTGATGATGCTGCCCGGCAACAAATTCTTGTTGTTATCGAAGATGGCTGCATTAGCAGGGCGAGGATAGATATTAATGACCCGAGAATGATTATTGCTGGTATTATTTCTGGTGATGTCTCAGGCCTTGATTCAAACTTTAGCACAATCAGATTCGCAGTGGGAGAATCTCTGGTGCATTCAGAGACCATCGAGATTGGGTCCTTCTCGATCTCCATTCCTATTGGTCATGCCCTTCCAGAAGAGGGAGGGGAATTGGAAATTGGTATTGCATCTAGATTTCAATGGCGTTCATCGGGAACGGCGGAGACGACAATTGTGCAAATTAATTCAATTTCCATTACAGGTGGATTCGAAATTGAGTGGGATAGGGACCCTGAGTGCATAGATTTTGAGGATTTACAAATTTCTGAAGACAGTGGTGGCATGATGATTCCTCTGGAGTCGAGATGCAGTGACGATATCACGCCAGCGGGCCTTCTGTTTGTCAATGCAAATAGCTCGGATGATTCAATCATTGACGCCTACGGAGAAGGGAGTAACCTAGTGATTTCCCCCATTCTGGATGCCTCGGGAACCTCATTGGTCTCCCTGGAGGTTTTCGATCAAAATGGAAATAGTTGGATTGGCGATTTCTCAGTAAATGTCGAGGCGATTCCAGATTCACCGGAAATCAGTGGAATACCTCCCACCGTATTTATAGAACTGGGGGGGAATGCTTCCATTCCAATTTCTGTGTACGACCCCGACACGGAATTCCCGGACATACAAACTAGCAAGTCATGGGCCGAATATGAAAATGGTTCCCTACTTATTGAACCGGTTTCTCCGGGAATCCATATCCTCGAAGTTACTGCAAGTGATGGAACCCACAACAGCTCCATTTCCTTAGAGGTGCATGTGTCGGCAAAGCCGGACTTGGTTATTGAGTCTCTTGAGATTAGGAAGGACGGGGCAGTCGGCGATTCTTTTGTAATTGGAGACGTTGTTGAGATCGTTGGGTATGTTCGAAATGAAGGGAGGGGTGATGCCTACAACGTTGTATTTCACTGTAAGGTGGACGGAATCCTGATTGGAAACGAGAAGATAGAGTCAATTGCCCCGGGTGAGCTAAAGATGGTCATCTGTGACTTCCAATTGGACAAAACAGCTGCACAACTTTCGATAGAATCGGAGATAGATGCCACTGATTCAATTGAAGAGGTGATTGAGACGAACAACGTCTTTTCGGGCACGATCCTCGTTGAGGGTAGGGTGGTCAATTCTGATAGAACGGATATGAATAGGATTGTGACAATACTTTCTGTTTTGACTATTTTTGGCTCAATATTTCTAATTCAGATGGGTCCAATACGCCTGAAAAAGGAGTTTGGAGAGGAAAAGTAGTGGCAAAATGACCCCTATGGCATACGTTTGGCCGATAATCTCCCAAAATTAAGCAATCATTATACCATGATCATCGAGGAATAGGTTTGCTGCGCTAGGCTGCCTCGGTGGTTTGGCCAGCGGTGTGTGATTGGAATGATGGTACTGAAGATTCGACTGGAGACCGACGAGTGGATATACGAAGAGCATGAGTCAGCTTAGACCTTGGCCATGCCCCTACCAAGTCTGAGGGTAGGTTCCACTGGGCATCAGGACTCTGGTCGCTGTAGCAACTTCTCCTGAGCTGATAGAGCTCAGTTCATCCGTGTTGACACAAAGCTCGGCGATAGCAACTGCTTCCCCTTTGATGCTAGAAATCAAAACCTTGGTCCCACGATAGATTCCCTTCGGAGCGCTGACAAGACCAGGTCTTGTTAGTGGTGCGCCATGTGACATTGCTGCAACGGCCCCATCCTTTACAACCAGGTTTGGGAGATCGTACAACAAGTCCTCAATTGGAGAAAGGAGCTTCCTAAGTCCTCGCTCATCATCATGCTCCCGCCAAAGGAAGACTGCGTCGGTGAGTTGCTGCATCGAGCAGGCCATAGATTCATCGAATCGACCGCTTCCCTCCCTGTGCAATTCCATTAATTCGCATTCCGACCCAATCATCAGCCCGATATCCTTTGAGAGAGTTCTGATGTATGTGCCCGCGTCGCAGTGAATGGATACTGCGTGCAATGTAAGATCTGGGCTAGAGTCAATCAAGTATGCTCTGGAAATCCTCCTTGATCTCACTTGCACCTTTACTGCTGATTCTTTTGGGGGAACATTGTAGACCTCTGTAGAGAGTATGGATAGTTGATTGGAGATTTCGTCACGAGCTAGGCCACCCTTGAATCGGAGTACTGCAATGTACCTCTTTGGTTTGTTTAGAATCTCACCGGTCACCTTTGTCGCTCTGCCACAGAGAAGGGTTAGAAGGCCGGTTGCAAATGGGTCCAGGGTTCCACCGTGCCCGATTTTCCCCAATTCTAGCATATTTCTGGACCAGGCTGCGAGTTGGTGGCTATTTGGCCCTGGTGGCTTATTCACCAGGATGAAGCCGCAATCCAGCAATTGCTGCAATGACCTTGCCTGCGGCGTGCATCCGCTAGACTTGCCCGTCCTTGCATCTTTCTCGAATAGCCAACTATCTGAATCATTCATCGGATCGACCGCCCAGCCTAGAAGACACTATTGAGAATACTTCTTCCTCGTCCTTTTCGTCGGCATCTATCACCAGATTGTACGGTTTTAGGTCATCCAAGTCAATCCCGTAGAGTGTCAAATACCTATCCTTGTCATCCTGCTGCCTGCTTTGGGACCGGGCCAGGCAGTCTCCAAAGTCCCCCCCCTCTCTTTTTTGGATCCTCTTTGCCCTCTCCTCATTTGAAACAGCGACCCAGACTTTTAGGCAATCCAATCCCATTTCATGGGCCCACCATCCACTTAGCCTACTTTCCACAATTTCTGGTGAGTCGCTTGATGAGATCCTTTTCTTCAAAAGGGAGTCCAGTTTCCTGTCAATCTCCGGATCTCCTTTTGCTTCTGAACTTAGCCTCTCGACACTGATCCCTCGTAGTTTCGCTTCTTCCCGGAAGATGTCCCCCCCATTCAGGGATTTCCAACCGCGGGAGATTTCTATTCTAGAAACCAGAGTCGATGTGCCACTGCCCGGTGGACCGCTGATTGTAACCTTCAACAAGGAATCACCTCCATTCATCGCGGCATACATCGCACCTTAGTGTCCCTTTTGCTGCCCTAGAAATCAGATTCGAGTCGCAGGATGGGCAGATATCACCAATTTTGGGAGGAGGTGAGTGCGTATTCCCTGACTTCTCCCCTCTCTGCTTTCCGGTTTTTCTCGGTCCGGCTCTCCGTTGAGATCTACGGTTCCTGATTGAAGAACGGTCAGATTGGTCGTCCTCCAACATGTGCAATAGTGGTTCTTCGATAGTTGCACCGGAAAGCACCAATGGGTGTCTTGAGTAGCGAAACAGCTTGATATGACGATCCAATATCCTACCCAATGGGGCACTCATTGCTATGTAAGTAGCTATCCAAGCAGGGAAGATCCACATGATCTTTGACTTGAAGCTCCACATTGGTAACCAGGGCAGGCTGACAAATCCGACTCTGAAATTCTCCACCGAATTTCCCATCCATGAGAAAATTGCCATGATGAAGACGATTGAAAATACCATTTGCTTCATCATGGATGACTGCATCTTGAATGTCTCGGGCATCAGACTGATTTGCATCCTTTCCATCTTATCAGTCATTGCAGTATCTCTATTCATCCTTGCCTCCCTCAGTACCCTGCCAATCTGACGGCCCCGGTGACCATGATGGGCTTGCCACAACGGATCAAAGAAAACAGACCTGAGGATTGTGCTGAATACCATTATTGAGGATCCGACAATGAACACGGTAGGGACGATGTAGAGGCTGTGGAATGGCAACATTGGTTCAATTACTGATCCGGCGCTATCTGCCAACATGATCCTCAGCCCCGAATTGGTTGAAATCAAAATCATCATCAACAACAATATCAACATGGGCATTAGCATGGAAGACATGGCCTCCATCTGAGCATCGGTGTCCGCCTCAGCTTGGACCATGTTGCAACGGGGGAAAGTATCACCAATAACGCTTCGCAGCTAGGGGGCCGATATCCTATGGCTTGAAGGTGAATCCACAGAGAGAGCACGAAGAAGTGCCAAGACCGACATCCCCGCCGCAGGCAGGACACGAACGAGATTCTTCGGTATCCGAGTCATTGGCGTCTTCGGAATTAAGGTCGGAGGAAGAATCATCTGGCACTTCTTCCGGTTCCCCTTCGATGGGCAAGAGAGGGGGTTCAGTGGGCTCGTGCAATTCTGTCTCAGGTTCGTGATCGGGTTCAGGAAATACTTCTACAGCGGGTGAACTGGCAATTTGTGCCGAGTTCCTTTCCAACCACTCGGGCATGTTGGGTTCCTCATCGACCTCCTCACCAAATGTAGCACCATGGAAATCTTGAGCGTCAGTAACCTTGTACTCTGCCTCGGGGTCACCTTGAATTGTGTAAAGAACTTCGATTCTCTCATCCTGCTGAATTCTCCCAATGGCCCAAGTAACTTGAGTGCCGTCCCTCGCTGACTCTTTAGATAGTGAAGCTTCCCTTTCTCCTTCTTTGTCGGAGCGAACCGAAGAACCCTCAATGGTGAATGTCCCTGGTACGATGTCATTTAGGGCTAAATCGTCTAGGGCGCTATCAGAATTATTGTGGAACATCAACCTAATCTCATATTGACCGGATAGTCCCCCTGGAAAAACCTCCTTCCCCGTGCTGATGTTTCTCCTCTTGTGCTCAACTTTCACCATAGGGGGCTTCTCAACATCCCTAGTTGCAACCGGACCAAAACGGTCTGAGCTGAAGTCAACCCTTATTGGGGCTGCTAGAATCTTGTTTCTTGGAGAGGGATCAGGGGCGGAAAGAGGGTATCTAACAAAGAGTGTTTTTCCTGGTTGCAGACCTAGAGGTGCAGAAGTTCCCACAGTAATTCTGAGTCCATGGCCCTGGTTGTCTGGAGAAACATGAATCTCCTCGAGCTGAATGCCATTAACTACCTCGACACGGTATTGATCTTCAGCGAGTTCGACGCCATCCACCTCTATCGAGACGCTGTCTGTTGCAGGGTTCTCGAATATTCCGGGGATATCATCCAACATCCTAATGACGTTGATTGGAGATGAGCCTGAGTTCTCCAAGGTAATTACGGCCTCTATTTCTGATGGCATGTAGGATTTGATACGAGACTTGTCATATCTCTTCTGTAATATTGCCTCCAGAATTGTAAGTTGTTGCTCCTTGAGCTCTATTTTTCCACTGGACTGAACCGACACCCTAGGGAGGATTGAGAATCTGATTTCCTGGGTGAAGCTAGGCTGATCATCAGATTCTACTCTCTTAGAAATTGAATCCCACCTTCCCTCTGGGGGGACATCTTGACGAATATCGGAGACGTCCAAGATTGGTTCCTGCCTTCCAACTAGCCGGACTGTTGCACCCGAGAGGTCCACGACAAAAGAGGATTTGTTCTCGAATACACATGTACAATGCCAAACTCCTGGTCGATCGTCTTCGATTGCATTCACATAAGAAAATTGTCGCCCTGATGCACGGACCCTATCGAATCTGGCCCGAGAAACTGTAGATTCTGCTGAGTAAGAAGCCTTGGAAACTCCGGCCTTTATCCTATCAACCGAATCGACAAGGATTTTGACTGGGAGTGAAAGATTTTTTCTTTCCCCTACGTTTAGTCTTCCGATATCCCAAATTATTGAATCGTCCTCAATAGTGAAGAATCTGTCGTCGGATAGTTGGAATGATTGAGGTATTGATCGCCTTACTTCAACGTCAAATAAAGGGACGGGGGCGGCATTTTCCACTTCAAGGGTTAGTCCGATCTCCTGAGGTCTGTAGGAGTGAACCAATGAAAGGCTCGGTTCCTTTCCATTGCTTGGATCGGTATCTATAGTCTCCCTTAGTACTAGCATTTTAGACCCAGAAGCGGAGTATGGTATTACTTCCTCCTGTGTTGGATCAAGTTCTTTCACGGTGCTGAGCTTGTCGCTGAAATCAGTGGATTCGATTGAGTCTAGATGGACTTCTATATCCCAAGCTCGATGCTTCTTACTGGTATTCTTTAGAATTAGTTCACCATCTATGTTCTGCTTCCTAATTGAGCCATCAGGGTTGAGGACTGCGAGTTCTGACTCTCTGAGCGTTGCATGCAACTTATCCCCGGAAATTGAGTCGATCTCAGAGGTCGATCGCAGAAATGGGGATGGTTTTGAAGGAATGGTTTCAGCAATCTGCTGGTCATTAGATCCAATGACTAAAGCGAAAGATTCTATGGCGGCATCAAATTCGCTTGTTGCTTCTGAAGGATTCGGATCCTGGGGCCAAGAGATTTCAGTTTCATCGTCCTCAATATCGGATTCAGGAGAATCTTCCTCATTTTCCCAGGATCCGCTTAGCAATGAAAGTGAATCGGCCAAGGAGTCTATTGAGAAATCCGTTTCTGGGGACGATTCGGTTTGTTCTTGTGGCTCATAGGGGCTTGATTCCAAAGATGTAGAGCTGTAGACGTCGCGTGAATCAAAGCCCTCTGGGGGGGGTGGGGGCTGGTCGAAGCCCTCTGGGGGGGGTGGGAGTTTCCCTTCATCCTCCTCTTGATCGTCTTCTAATGGTGGAAGTTCAGTGTCTTCTGACATGATAGGTTACCCTCAAGGTGTGTCGCACGAGTGACTGGCTCGTTTAACCATTACCTGAGTGGAAAATTGTATTGTTTTTCCGAGAATATTGAAATCTAGAGTGTTCTGGGGAGTGGTATGGCAGCGAATGACGGGACGTCCCCGCCTGTGCTATTTGTGGTTGGAACTGCAGGTGCCGGCAAAAGTTCCTTAGTGACTTCTTTCCAAAGATGGGCCAGATTTCTAGATGTTGACGTGTTGGCAATCAACCTTGACCCAGGAGCGGAAAGAGTGCACTATGACCCAGAATTTGACGTAAGGGACCTGATTTCTCTGTCTGAGGTAATGGCTGAGTACGACCTAGGCCCAAATGGCGCACAAATTCTAGCGGCGGACCTAGTGGCCTCTCAAGCAGAGGAGGTTTTTGAGCAGATTGAAGGGCTTTCTGGAGATATGATAATTGTCGATACTCCGGGACAGGTTGAGCTTTTCGCTTTCAGAGAGGCTTCCAACCACTTAGTTGGGGTCCTCGGACAGGGGAATGCGTGTTTGATTTTCCTTTTTGATCCACTTCTGTCCAGTAGCCCTAGTGGATTTGTTTCTCAAATGCTACTCTCCTCCATCGTACACTTCAGATTGGGCTTGCCAACTGCAAACTTTCTTTCAAAATCGGATCTACTTGATCCGGAAACCCTTGAGAGAATATTGGAATGGGGGGAAAATTTGGATATCCTAGAGGTTGCACTCTATGAGGAGTCAGGGGATCAATCTAAATTTGGGAATTCCGGTGGCCAGAGGGCAGAATTCGCGATTGGACAACTGAGGATGATGCAACATGCCGCCATTCTTCCTGGATTGATTCCAATTTCTAGCGAGTTGGAGGAAGGGCAGGCTGATGTTCTGAGCTTCGCACAAAATGTATTTGGAGGGATGTCAGATGCAAAGGACGGGTTTGCGGGGGATATAGAGCATGAAAGGCATTGAGGCTCGGAGGCTTCTTTCCATTGATGACATTGATGATGAGCTAAGAGAAATGATAGATTGGGCTATTCGGATAAAAAATGACGATGGGTCTATTTTGGACTTCAAACCGCTTGATGGAATGGCTGTTGGGTCGATATACGAAAAACCGTCTACTCGAACCAGAGTTTCCTTCGAAGTAGGAATCTCAAGACTTGGGGGTAAACCGCTCACACTTCTTTCGGGAGATTTGCAGCTGGGAAAGAGCGAGACAGTTGCCGACACGGCTTCTGTACTCTCTAGATACCTAGACTGCATTACATTCCGATGCTTCGAGCATGAGAAAGTCGAGGAATTGGCGGAAAATGCAACAGTGCCGGTCATAAATGCTCTTTCTGACATGCACCACCCTTGCCAAGCTGCAGCTGACATGATGACCATTGTTGAGAATGGGGGTGTTGGAAATGGACACATAGCATGGATCGGCGATGGGAACAATGTCCTTCATGACTTGGTTCTTGGTGCTGCCATAATGGGTTTTGACATCAAATACGCCACACCAAAGGGATTTGAACCTAGCGAATCGGTTATAGAGCGAGCGAAATCAATCGCGGATGCGAATGGCGTATCCATTGTAGGAACCAATGACCCGAAGGAAGCTGTAATTGGTGCTTCGGTGATCTATACTGACGTTTTCATCTCCATGGGTGAAGAGCACATGGGGGAGAAAATCGATTCCTTTGATGGTTTTCAAGTGAATGAAGAGTTGGTTTCAAATGCCCGCGAGGACTTCATTTTCATGCACTGTCTGCCTGCACACAGAGGTGATGAGGTTACTGATGCCGTTCTGGATTCACCCAACAGCGTAGTTTGGGATCAAGCAGAAAATAGAATGTGGGCCCAGATGTCTATTTTGACTAATTTCTGTAATGAAACGGCATGGCAGGCATATTGGGATCTACGCTAATTAGGCAATATTGAGATCGCCAAGAAAGAAAACAAGCATAGCTGCATGGATCTTTTGATAAGCATCTGTGCGGCGAAGTCCTCAGCGGAGAGAATCTTGGGTTTGGTCATTAGCAAAATAATCACTGCTGGGATGATGAAGATTACTGTAGATTCCTCAAAGACACCGAACGCGAATGGGAATAGCATAGAGGCCAACGTCACTAGTAGAATCACCCATGCACTCATTCTGGCATTTTCAGGGCCTATGCGCATTGCTAGAGTTTGGCGGCCACGGTCCCCTTCCATGTCCTCAACGTCCTTCAATATCTCCCTTGAGAGGTTGTACAAGAATCCAATGATTGCAACTGTCCATGCTCTGGGATTGAGTGGTTCATAAATGCCTGCTGAACCGAAGAGGATCACCATTGCTACTGAGAGGCTTATTGCGATATTTCCCGGAAGGCCCCGGTCCTTTAATCCGAAACCGATTGAAGAGGGCGACTCGTAATTAATCAACAATGCCAAAGCGAATAGCCAAATTACAACTGAGGGAAGCCAATCATTGATGCCACTGTCTGTCTTATTGGCAATTATTCCCGCGACTATCATCGAAGAGATTGAGAGGAGGAACATTGAGAGGATTGCCATCTTTGCTGACTGTGTGCTGATTTCTCCGGATGGAAGGGGGCGGTTGGGCCGGTTCAGTCGATCAATTTCTATATCCAGATAGTCATTGAGTGCGTTCCAAGAGCACATGAATGTTAGGACAGAGAAGGCCTGAAGAACCGTTATCTGGGCATGAAATCCCGCAGGGAGTGCTTCTTTGGCTAATGCGGCTCCGAGGAAAACTCCGAAAATCCCGGTGAGCGAATTGCCGATACGGAAAAGCGAGGCCCAAGACTGAGCCATAGATCGGTTGCCCATGCAAGTACTACCGGCGATCAGGACTTCATTGCTTCTCTGATTAACTAACTACTAGTGGTGTTTCATTGGATGATAAGCCCCACACGCATACAGTGTAGACGCTGCCTCTGAACACACCACGGACGTGCCCAATCTTGGAGAATCTCGTATCCTTGGCCATTATGTTTCCAACTTGATTCATAGTCGCGCCCCATCTGAAACGAGAGTTCAGGTGGTCAAAAATCTCCACTGTATTTGCTGAACCCAAATCGCCGAGTAAAATCATGACTTCTTCCCTTAGTCTTCTCGTTCGTGACATCAAGCCACCTCCGCGATAGGCAATGATGCTAGCATCCTAGTGTGTAGACCTAACCAAGAATCATGGCTCACCTCGATTGTTTCTGGGAATCGTCTGATTGGGGACCATGCGTCTTCGCTGTTGTACTGATGTCTCCCCGAGTAATGCACGATTGGTCCGTAGTTAGGATCATTGGACTCATTGGTGGTCTGGGTCAGACAGGATATTGAGATCAATCTAAATGGCTCTGGGCGATTGTTTGGTAGTGATTGGCCGGTGCGTTCAATTGTCTTTCTCATGAGTTTACCTAATGATTTTAGCATATGAATGAAGGTAGAAGGGATGTAAGTGAAAGTGAAAGTGAAGGGGCCGATGATAGCATCGTTTTGAAATACAAATGGCCATTCGAGGGAGGCAACGCTCGTGTAGTGTAGTTCGGTCCATCATGACGGACTCTCGATCCGTCGACCCGGGTTCAAATCCCGGCACGAGCACCAAATTATGCATTGAATCCACTCATAACAGTCTTAAGCGCAGTTTCGTTCGATAAGTAAGGTCTTGATGCGCATAGAGCAGGATGTAAAGCTGACGTTTGATGATGTATTGATCCGCCCAAAGAGGAGTACTTTGGTTTCGAGGTCTGACGTTGCCCTAGTTAGAGAGTTCAGATTCAGGCATACTGAGAAGACTTGGACGGGGGTGCCTATTGTTTCGGCGAACATGGACACTACTGGATTATTCAACGTGGCCAAAATTTTGCAAGAGCACAAAATGCTCACATGCACTCAGAAGTTCTACTCAACTAAGGAATTTTCACAGGCTTGGGAGGAAGGAGTAAAACCGGAATTTATTGCGGTGACCTGTGGCTCAACGGATGAAAGCTTCGAGCTCCTAAAGAGGAAATCTGCCACCAATGAGGATTTGCAGATGATTTGCATAGATGTTGCGAATGGTTATCGCGAGGTGTTCCTGAACTTTGTAAGAAGAGTTCGGGATGCATTTCCTGAGAAAATTATCATTGCTGGAAACGTAGCTACAAGAGAGATGACAGAGGCACTAATTCTAGCCGGTGCCGACATCGTCAAGGTTGGTATTGGCCCGGGATCTGTATGTACGACTAGAAAGGTTGCTGGAGTGGGTTATCCGCAGCTTTCGGCGATATCTGAGTGTGCAGATGCGGCCCATGGATTGAATGGCCACGTAATGTCTGATGGGGGATGTACGAGTCCGGGGGATATTGCAAAGGCCTTCGCTGCAGGTGCAGACTTCGTGATGCTTGGCGGAATGTTGGCAGGCCATGACGAATCAGGGGGTGAAATGGTGAAGGGAGAAGATGGGAGGGATTACAAGTCCTTCTACGGAATGTCTTCATCTAGGGCAATGGAAAAGCACTACGGAGAGGTTGCGGAACACAGAGCTCCCGAGGGCAAGGAAGTCAGAGTGCCATACAAGGGACCGCTTGAGATCACTGTCCAGTCAATACTGGGGGGGCTTAGATCGGCTTGCTCTTATGTTGGGGCACGTAGAATCAAAGACCTTCCAAAGTGTACTACCTTCATCAAAGTCAACATGACGACTAATGAGGTTTTCAGGGGCTTCAATGTCGATTGAGGACGAATAGAGGTATATGCTAGATATCAAGAATTACCTGCGCCATCCAACCGGGACCTTGGAAAGAGGGTATCTCTGGCTCTATTCCTCTGACCAATTCGTTTTCCCCAATTTCCCTCATTACCAGCTCGTGTAGAGTGATGGCCTTAACCTCGAGACCCAGCTCAACGCTGTCTGATTCGACCCACGATACTTGGGCGGAAATGGTGTCGCCAACTATTTCCACTGAGGATTCGACGAGCCATTGGCCTTCTTCTTGTCCTTTGAACAGAACTTCTTCTAGCCACTTGACCAAACCCCTCGCGAGATCCCCTCCAGGGGCCTCAACTTCCCAATAAGAGATATTGGCGGATTGTAGCAGGCTTTGATCTATTGGACTGGTTTGCTGTAATGACTGCAGCCCCAGTGCAGCCTCGGACATGGCACCGCTGGCGTTCAAAGAAAAGGCCCTGATCCCGACATCGGCCGTAGTAGGTAGCGCCCACCATGACATATCCTCCGGAATGGGCCTTTCGGCATGAAAGGAACGGTCAATCGAAATTGTTGCATAGTTCACCCTGAGATGGGAAACTTGTGGGGTCCTTGGGATTGGTGCTCCAACGTCCCTCGCACTTATTTGCAAAACCGTCCCCATCCGAGTCGATTAGGGCATCCGATGGATCGAACGGATCGAAGCCAAAGTAGTACTCCCATCCAGACCACATGTCATCGTCATCTTGGTCCTGATGGAAAACTTCAGAGCCGTCATTCCATTTATCGCCATCCGAATCGTTAAGGATAGGATTAGTACCATTTTGGAACTCTTCGAAATTCGTATAGTTCTCTAGGTCGTCGTAGAAAATCGAATCCGGTCCACTGGGCTCGATGTGGCACTCGGAATTCTGGGGGTCAGCCCATCCGGGACAATACTTGTAGAGCAGCAAGGTCCTATTTAGGCCATCTGAATCGAAATCCTCGTCACCATCGGAAACACCGTCGAGGTCGGAATCGGGCATCCTTGGGTCCATGGGACCCCGAGAGCCAAGTGCACTAAGTGCGTTCTCATCCACTACTCCAAGTGAGATTGCCTCTTCGGAGAATCTTACTTCCCAACCATCTGGTAACTTGTCTCCATCGGTGTCATCTTCAACGGGATTAGTGTCCCAGCGATCAGGTGCCTCCAGTCCATTCTGCAGGGAGTCGTTATCGATGTCATAAATTGAGTCAGTTGGTGAACCAAACGAGGGGTCAAGGGCCCATCGACCGCTATCTGGGATAGTAAAGCCAGAGAGATTCATTTCATGCAAGAAATACCGGGGGTCGGCCTTTCCATCGCCGTTTCTATCTCCCGAGGATGAGAATCCGGTGACGTAGTTTATCCAAATCCATCCGCCGGGCCCTTTGCCGCATTCAATCATGGATGTGCACCCAGGGGGTAACCACTGAGTGGTCGAAACCCAGAGGCTGTGGCTATTCGTATTTTGCTGGACCGAGTAGACCTGCATCTCCCATCCATCTGGCTGACCATCCAAATCTGTGTCGTTTAACAGTGGATTTGTAGCGCCTTGCCATGGCCTAGGGATGTAAAGCACCTCCTGTCCATCAATCAGTCCGTCATCGTCTGAGTCGGGGTTATTGGCATTAGTCACATACTGGTCAGCCCCATTGACAACTTCCTCCCCATCCTCTAAGCCGTCATTATCGGTGTCAAAGGTGGAGGCGTTCGTGTAGTAGTAGGTCAAAGAGCCGTTGATATACCATGGATGGCCCTCCATTGCTTCTCTGTAGTCTTCCAGACCATCGTTATCGGTATCTTTGTCCGTGGTATTTGTGTATGTCTCATAGTACTCTACAGCATCGGAAAGTCCGTCTCTATCGGAATCATAGAGACCGGGGTCGCTTCGGACAACAACCTCGCGGGCCCCATGGTCGATAATCCTAATCTTCCACCCAATTACCTCTATCCCATCGATTAGACCGTCAGAATCGGTGTCTGCAACAAGTGGATCTGTAGAACGGCCATCAACTATCCCATCGCCGTTGCGATCCCTTGCATTGTACTCGTCAAGATTGGTAAATCTCTCGTGAGCCTCCACAATAGTCACAAGAGCCTGAGACCGGGTAGCAATTTCCTCACCCAGTTCAACATTGATGTGATATACCCAACCTGCAGAATCGGTAACTACTGGAATGTTGACATAATTACTATCAATCACAGTTCTGACCCATAGTATCGTCTGATTGACCTGGACAAATTCCCCCCTTGTCACACTAATGGTATGGACCGTGGAAACCCCTATCATATCCTTGTAAGTAACTGCGCCGTCACCGTCGGCATCGTAACCATCAAAGTCGGGGTCATCGAGATCATTGCCACCATCGGTTGGATTGATTCCACTGAGGAACTCCCAGCCATCGGGCATATTATCATTATCTGTGTCGTCATCGAGGGGACTGGTAAAGGAAGTAGGCCCCCATGTGTATGAAACTTCAAATTCCTCAACATTGTTCAGACCATCATCATCATTGTCCCCGTAGGCATCGGTTGAATTGGCCGGGTTCAGAAGGGAATTGTAACAATATTCGAAGCCATCGGGCATCCCATCGCCATCTGTGTCCCAATCGCCTGGCCCGTTCAATCTCCCATCGCCATCCATATCCTGCTCGAACCATGTAAGGTCGCCTTCCCCGGACATCAATGAAGTGTATGGAGCATCGATTTCCAGAATGCCCCCCAGTACATTAATACCGCAGAATGAATCTAATCTAACTTGCCCGAAAGCTATCTCAAAGCGATCGGCGATAAGGTCATTGTCACTGTCTTCGTCTCTCGGGTTTGTGTCGTACCTCTCCTCGACGAAGTTGCGTAGGGAGTCGGGTTCTGGTTGTTCCAAGTCGAGAACAGCATCACATGAGTGGCCGTATTGTGTGCCCATTGAGTTCCACTCTTCCTCCCCTATATCCAGCTCAATCTGCGCTGCTACCTCGGGTGTTAGCAAGGGGCAGTTCCAATTCCCATCAAGTGGATTCAGCAACTGCACGACTCCGGAGGCAGTTGTTACCTGGTATGTATGGGCAGCCTCCCATCTATCATTCAGACCGTCGCCATCGGTATCCCTGAGACGGGGGTTTGTTCCAATTTCGGCTTCGTCAATGTTAGAGAGGCCGTCGCGATCAGGGTCACCATTTGGCCCATGGTCGGGGTTTGGAAAAGTTTCATTCTGTTCGCCGGTCTCCAACTCTGTGTCCACGCTATTGATCTGGATTGGGTCGCATTCGGCCTCAGCCAGATCCCCGAATGAGACGCATGGCTCCCCCTTGTCTAATGGGTCTAAGCCATTCTCGATCTCCCAGCCGTCAGAAAGTCCATCTCCGTCAGTATCGATTTCTTGCCAATTAGTCCCATACAGAGTTTGCTCCATGCGATCTGGGATCCCATCACCATCCCAGTCACATCCCACTGTGGGAACGTCGGGATCGCATTCCTTTGGAGCCCCGTCAGAAGTCAAGTCTATGTCATCGCCTGCGGATTCAAATCCTCCGGATTCAGTGCTAGAAATTCCTGCTCCGACAATTGTGTAGAGGCCGGCCAGACAGAGGGTAGCAGTAATGGCTGCGACCGCGTATTGGTTATGATCCAAAGCCATTCTATAACCTCGCCCATAAGGAGGGCGTGTCGTGCAGCTTGCATTTGGCTATAATGATTAACGGCGAGTGTGCCAGTGGTCAAATCTTAGTAAGAGCGAAAATCTACCCTCTTTCTGATATGAATGACTCAATCCTATCAAAGGCCTGAGAGAGAATTTCTATTTCTGGGAGACATACCATTCGGAAATGACCCTTTCCAAATTCTGGGGAGAATCCTGAACCATGGACAACCAGCACATGCTTGTCATGTAATAAATCTAAAACAAATGATCTGTCATCTTCGAAGAGATCCTGCTTTGTGAGGCGCACGAAGAGGTAAAAGGCCCCCCCTGGCTCTTCGCATTCTATACCATCTATCTCTCGGATTCGGCTCATCGAATAGTCGAGTCTCCTCTTGATGGTTGCCTTGTGCGAATCAAGCCAGTCGGTTTGGCCCTCCAGTCCGGCGATAAATCCGAATTGTGCAGGAGTTGAGGCGCACAATCTGCTCCGTAGGATCCTTTCCACGCCGTCACGGACACTGCGTAAAGACTCGTTTGGATCGTGCCATGCCATGTAACCTATCCTCCATCCCGGGGCAAAGTAGACCTTTGAAACACCATTCAAGGTGATGACAGGTACATGTTTGGCTCGGGATGCAACAGAGCATGCCTTGCCAGTGAAGTCGAGACCATCATATATCTCGTCTGCTATTACTACGCACTTTGGCCAAGAGCTTGCAATCTCTAGAATCTCATCTATCTCATCAACTGTAGCGACGTTTCCTGTCGGGTTATTGGGATTGATTAGGACCAAGAGCCTGACACTATCATTCATCTTTGACTTGATATCAGTCATGTCAATCTTCCAACCCCTGGTTGGATCCAATCGATACTCCACCGTTGAAGCTCCGAACATCTGAGGATATGCCATGTATGGGGGATAATGAGGCCCGGGAGCGAGTATTGTGTCACCTTTGTCCAAGAAGGCGGCGAAGATGACCTGCAATGCTTCAGTTACCCCGTGAGTGACATATACGTCATCAATGGAACAATCCCAGCCTTTGGACGATTCTGCCCTCGCTATGGAGTTTCTGAGCTCTGGGATGCCGTATGAGGGGGAGTAGCCATTTTCCTGGTCATCTAATGCCCTTTTGTATGCAGAGATCATATGTTCTGGAGTTTGCAAGCCGGTATATGCCAAAGGATCACCGATGTTTAGCCTAATAATTTCGTGACCCTGGGCCTCCAACTCAATTGCTGGTACGACGACATCTCTAATCGCGTACTCTATGGAAATGGCGCGAGAGCTGGCTTCAATCAAATCAACCATGAAGTCCCGAAGTAGAATAAGGTCATCAAGTAAACGGAGTTATCCTTCAGAGTCCCAGAATTTCTCTCGCCGCATCAAGTGCTTTGGGTACCCCTTCTGGATTGTTCCCACCGGCTTGAGCCATTGTGGCGCGCCCACCGCCTGATCCTGAGATATTGGTAGCAATGGTGTTGATTATTTGTACTGCATCGAGGTTTTTCTCGGCCACTGTGCCCTCTGTACAGGCGACTACCAAGTAACCGCCTGAGTCCCGACTGCCCAATACTGCAACAGTGGGTGTGCCAGGATCGCGGGTTAATTCTCCAAGCATGGCCATTAGCTGCTTATTACCCCCACTGACTTCCATTACAACATATCTGATTCCATTTTTCTCCACCGCTGCGCCTCCGCCTCCGGCCCTTAGACGGATTACTTCGGCCTCGAGATTCTCAATTCTCTTCTGCTGGGACTTCCATTCATCGAAAAATCGTGCCACTGACCTTGGAAGATCATCTGGATTGACCCCAAGAATCTCGGAAGCCTCGTTCAGAAGCCTCGCCTGATTCCGGGTATATTCGCGTGCCGTCTCCCCTGCCACGATTTGCAGACGCTCCACCCCGTCTTGGACTTGACTGGCCCTGATGATATGCAAGTCCCCAATTGAGCCAGTCTCGTCATGATGGGTGCCGCCGCACGCTTGGGTGTCAAAATCCCCAATCCTGATTACTCGGATAGGGTTATTCTTGGGGGGTCCACCTTGATAAATAGAGAAGCCGAACCTTCTGTCTGCATCCTCCCTTTCCAAGACTAGCTTCTCCACTTTGGGATTTGCCTCAATAATCGAGTTCGCCATATCCTCGATTTCATCTAGTTGTTCCCTTGTCAATCGGGAATGATGAGTGATATCCAGTCGGGCATATCGGGCGCCTTTGTTTGACCCAGCTTGCCAAACATGAGGACCCAGTATTTCCCGGGCTGACCCTCCGACGATGTGCACTGCAGTATGATGGTCCATTAGCTGTTTCCTCCGATCCCAATCAACCACCCCATTGACCGGGGCATTCTCAAGTGGGGTATCTGTTAGATGCATCACCACTCCGTCCTCGATCCTGGTATCCAGAACTCTTGCCGTCAACCCCCCCTGGTTGAGGAATCCCTGATCGCCGAGTTGGCCCCCTCCTTCGGGATAGAATAGTGTGTTACTCAGAATGACGGCATGCTTAGGTTCTTCCAGAACTTCAGAGGAAAGCGCAAAGGAGTCGATGGCTTCGGGTGAGAGGCTCGCGCAGTGTAAGACTTGAGAAGAGAATTCAGTGGCATTTGTGTCGCCATAATAGTCCTGCGATGTAATTGGGAGGGGTGGTTTTTCGATGATTGGATCCCTGGAAAGGGGTTTGGAGGCAGCTTTTGCCATCAGAGCATTCCTAGCCGCCATATCTGCTGAGAATCCAACCCTCACTGCCATTCTTTCCCAGCCAAGATCATGTGCTATTGAAACAGTCATCTCTGGATTCAGGCCCCTCTCCTCTGCCAGTCTGAAGAGAATTTCATCCGGGATCTCGATCGCATCAATTGGAATCTCACGAAGAGCTGTCCTTACTGCAGCCTCGCCCTTCCTAAGCATCTCATGATAGCGATATTCTTCCAACTCCAAAATCGCCAGAATTCCCTCCCTTGATTGCATAACTGAGTCCTGATCCATGTTGATTTCCATATGATACGCCCCGAGATCGGAGAGAGATACATTGGCGCCAATCTGATCTTTCATCCTACAGACCCTTCGAGCGAGCATTCTAGCTAGATAACCAGCCTTGGAATTGCTGGGAACTAGGCCATCACCCAACATGTTGCAAAGGGCGTGCATGTGATCAGGAATAGCGTAAATTGCTGATAGGGGCTCAGTGACTAGTTTCAAATCGGAAACGGAGAGTTCGATTCCACTATCAGCTAGTCTATTTACAAGATTCTCGTAAAGTCCCTGTGCGTCAGTTCCGACGTCGATATTCAGTATCCCGGCGATACAAGAAAGTTCACTAAGAAGTGTGTCTATTTCAACACCCAGATCAAGAGAACTGGTCCTGTTATCGAATCCGCTAGCCTCCTTTAGCCGAGAGATTGAATCAGGATAAATTGCATCATAAATTGTGGGTGTGCCGGCAGCAGCCCAGCAGAATCTCTCAAGACCGTAGCCGGTGTCAATAATCTGTAAGTCCATTTCCCTATAGCTAAGTCCCTTAATTTCAATTTCGCCATCTTCTGACTCCTCTAGATTCATGAAAACCAAGGTTGCTAACTCAAGTCCTCCAGCTATGACTTCAAGAGCGGGGCCGGCGTTGCCACCCCCCGACCAAGGATTCTCGACATATGTTATCTCTTCTGGAGAGATTCCGAAAGAGTCGACTAAGAGCTTGTCGCAGAATCGTACACACTGATCTATCCAATAGACAACTTGGTCGTCCTTTGGCCTGTTGAAGGCATGATGAGCCATCATCTCAAATGTTGAGAGGTGACGGCCTGAACGACCAACTGCATCGACATCTGTTAGTCTGATACACGGTTGACTAATGCCCAGTGGATTGGCGGGTGGAGGTACCAAACCACTCGTAACGTGAGGTTGGAAATCAGCGATACTGGCAATTGTCAAGTGAATATCATCCCTCCATCTAGCAACTATTGGGTATGGTTCTACACGAGTGTGGCCATTATTCTCAAAGAATGAAAGGAACGACTCACGCATGGCGTCCTTCAGGGCCTTCCCTCGCATTGGGAATCCATCAATAATTGGTTCTCCGATGAATGTGTAGGGGTCCTCACTTGAGTCGCCACAGGTTGACCGTGAGTCATCCCTGGTCCAGAAACGGGCATTTGTGACCTCACAGATCTTGCAAATGTGACCTGACTCTTTCCAAAATGGGATGTCGATTTCACCGAACATCAATGGTATACCCGGGACTACCACAGACGGTTTGGTCTTAAGTCAATGGAGAAACTTGCCCGGTGTGTTGAAAGGCGAACGTCTGGCTTTGGGGCTGTAATGGAAGGATGGAGGGGTCATCTAGAGTCGGCTGGACCGTCTCGAATGCGAATTAAGAAGCATGGGGATATGCTGACTGATGCGATTTTGGTCGCAGATGAGGAGCACTTGGCAGGTCATTCAGATGATAGGTCCCCCATGCAATTGGTCAATACTGCCGCGATGCATGGGATAGTCGGAGATGCGTGGGCAATGGCAGACTGGCACTTCGGCTATGGATTCCCCATAGGGGGTGTTGTTGCGACGGACACAGAATTTGGGGAGCTAGGTGGTGCTTTATCCCCTGGCGGGGTTGGTTTTGACATCAACTGTGGAGTAAGGCTTTGTTCATTGGGAATCGCAGCGAGAGACGTCGATTGCAAGAATTTGGCCGACAAGCTAGCAGCAGAGATTCCCTCAGGAGCGACTAGGAAAGGAGGATACCCCCTAGATGAGAAATCATTAGATTCGATTCTATCAGGAGGAGTAGGTGCTGCAGTGGAGTTGGGACTGGGTGAGTCACGAGATATCGGATCTGTCGAGTCGAGGGGGGTTCTGGAGTCTGATCAACGCCAGATTAGCGATAGAGCAAGGAAGAGGGGTTCCACCTCACTTGGCACGCTTGGCTCGGGGAATCACTTCTTGGAGTTACAAGTAGTTGAGAGGGTAGTTGACAATAGGGCGGCATCTTCTTTTGGTCTGGTTGAGGGAGATTTGGCTGCAATGATCCACACTGGGTCCAGAGGGCTGGGGCATCAGGTATGCTCTGAGCATGTCTCAGCGATTGAGTCGAAGTTCCAGAAGGGGTTCAATGGTTGGGAATGCAAGGAATGGGGTTTCAAAACCAAGGACAGGCAGCTAGCATCGGCCCCCATCCATAGTCGGGAGGGGCAGAGTTACCTGGATGCGATGCGGGCAGCTGGGAATTTTGCATTCGCCAATAGATCGGCCCTTACCCAGAAATTGAGAGCGATCTTGAGAGAGTCGATCGGTGATGACGCGGATTTGGAGGTGATTTACGATGTCAGTCATAACATTGCGAAAATAGAGGAGCATGTGGTGCACGGCAAGTCTTGCAGCTGTTGCGTCCATAGAAAGGGTGCTACGAGAGCATTGGGGGGAGACCATGAGGAGCTCGCATCACGATTCTCGGGAATAGGGCAACCAGTGCTGGTACCGGGGGACATGGGGTCGGCTTCATGGGTCCTGGCTGGAGCTAGGGAAGGTGGTAATGACGCATTCTCTTCATCCTGTCATGGAGCTGGGAGGAGACTGTCAAGGAGTGCTGCGAAAAGAGAGATTGATTCTGCTGAGCTGATTAGGGATCTTGAGAAGAAGGGGATTTTCGTACGTGCGAAGACCCCGGGGATGATTGCAGAGGAAGCACCCGAGGCCTACAAAGATGTGGATGAGGTTGTAGAATTGACTAGGGATGCCGGGCTGGCTAGGCCTGTAGCTAGGATGAATCCAATTGCTGTCATCAAAGGCTGATCTATCTACTTCGAAGTGAAGGACAGTTCTATCGCGTCAAGGTCTTCCATCACAAACGACTCGAATTGGGTGTTTTCATTGCCATTGACCTTCATTGAAATCTCATACTCAGCCCAGTCGGATACCCCGTTCCCATTGATGTCAAACTTTTTGTCATCAGTTAGGGATGGTGTGCCCTCCCTATCCCAAACTTGGAAGAATGCGCCCAATGGGACATTCATCCGTGATGGGGTCTCGATGTGAATGGTCGTGAAGCTGGAGTCACTTACCTCGTGAATGTGGACCCATCTCATCCCACCCCTGCAACCAAGTTGGTCGATTCCAGTATTGGGAGGGATCGTGAGTTGGTTTCCATCAACGATAATTTGGATCCTCGGGTGATAATGGATTTTTATGACTTCTTCCGTGTCCCCTGAGTGGTCGGTTTGTCCGCCGATACACCCCTCGGAGGCGCTCCAATCAGGTTCAGGAGTGAAAATGCTGGGATAAACGATGGCGACGAAGAAGAAGGCTACGGTGGCTAATACCACCCCACCCATCAGTAACTTCTCCGTACTATAACCACCCACTCCCATGCAACTCCGATGAGGTCAGAAGTATTGAACTATGAGGTTTTGAAAGTCTGGAGCAATCACATCGAGTACCCTCTGCTGGGTGGATCGGGCACGAGTTGGGGCGAACCAGACTGGATTCCATCGGCTTCTTCCATGATAATAGTCAGTAGGGTGTTTACAAGGACCCTGAGCTCCTCGACCTCAGATCTGATTTCATCCAAATTTTCATTCCCGGACATAAGCGCATCCCATCAGAGGATCGGAATCCTCGAACAGCAAGGCTCGGACAATGGCCTATAAACAAGACTGGTCCATTGAGGTGCTTGGTTGTTATTTGGGCGTGCATCAGGCACAGCGGTTTCAAAAGTAATGATCTTCTTCCTCTTTCTCATAGTCTTCGTCATCATAGTAGTAATCCTCCCCCTTGGACTTGATAATATAGTAACCAACACCTGCAAGGATAATAGCGAGTAACGCAGCGCCAATTAGCCAAACTGTCGAGCCATCGGACCGATCGGAGTCGTCGAACATGACAACATCTATTCCAGAGATCTCGACGTTCATGAAATTCTGGTTCTCGAAATCATCATCGATTACCAGAATCAAAAGTGGCTGACCCTCCCTCCAAGCCTCATACTCGAAGTCGACCTTGATGCTGGAGCTCTCAGGAGGAAGGTATATCTCCGTGTCCCCGAATAGTGATGTAGTCTTTGATTTCTGCCACACGCCCTCCTCATTCTGCTCATACAGGCCGACTGTGATTGTTCCATCCATCTTTCCGGGATTCTCCCAATATGTTGTAATTTGAAGTAATTCGCCGACATATGGATTATTGGTTGGTGAAATTACTTCCCTAGTGTAAGTAGGGATGAAGTCAACCAGTCTAAAGGCGGGTTGTCGGGGATTTTCGGGGCCTCCCAAACCTGCAACTGTATTCCCAGCCCGATCGGTCGATGATATCCAAAATGATAGTTTATCGCCCTCTAGGACTTCTATCCCAGGGGGTGGCCTGAAATCAATGGTTCCTTGGTACAAATGGGAATCCTCAAAGCTAGAGACATGAGGAAGCTCATCAATTGAAGATGATTCGGTTATTATCCCCCCATCCCTTAGAATGTTCCAAGAAACTTGGAGGGGTCCGTCATTCATACCCAATTGATCGAGGATCTTTATTGTGACTGGAATCTCTCCGAGAGAGTGAGTCTCAACGAACTGCAGGGAAGAGTCTGGATAGTTCACAACATCGAAAACTGCGGTGGGCCTTCGGGTGTCTACAGTAACAGAGGACTCTGAATTGGGAATCGAGAGCGCCAATCCGGGTGAATTCACGATTGTCGTCGTAATTGTCATTTTGGGGTCTGATGGGGCCCTATTAGGCAGCTTCACGAGAATCTCAAAGGTCCCATTGGGATTAACTGGGGAATGATGCTGTAGCTCTTCGGATCCGTATACCAGTGAAGCCTGAACAGCAAGATCCGGAGTAATGTCATCAATGACAGAATTGGACCCGGAGTGTACAACAGTTCCCGAAACAGAAAACTCATCACCTTGACCGAGATAAATTGAGGTGCCGGAAACACCTGCAAAGGGGGCAGTGAGATCGGAAACTGATTCCGGTTGAGCCGTCAGGCCATTGTCGAGGAACCATCCGAGTTCGGTGAGGGACGGAGATTCAATGGAGTCCAAATTGTCAGTAACCATTACCTTTGGCTTGCAGTCATTATCATCTTCAGAAAATGGCATATCCCAAGAAATCCTGAAAACGAATCGGGATTCAATTAGGGAATCGTCCAAATTCGACACCTCAACGCTGACTGGAGTGACCATACTCCCCTCTGGGCTCCACAGGGATCCAGAAAATGGGGCATATGTGAACCTCCCAACATCGGTCCCATGACCACATAGCATCACTGAAATATTATCAATAGTGTGGAATCCATTTGGCTCAATCAATCGTAATGTGAAGGTATGGTCCTTCCCGGGAAGTAGATACGAGATGCCGGAATCCGATTTCACGACATCAAGGCCAAATGTTGCTGCGGCACTCTGACCCGTTCCCAAGCCGGCTCCCGCGAACTCTGTTGGCGTGTCAACGGCAATGATAACGGTGGCCCAAGAATTTTCCGCTCCGGCTCCCCCTCCAGTTCCGCCATCCTGGAAGCTCAACCCTGCCCAATCAGTACCTTCAACGAAAAGATGGATCGGGTCGTTCGCCATCCCACTTACATCGATTCCAGTGAATTGAACCTGCTGCTCCCCCTTCAGACCCGTACTAAGCGGCTTTACCTGGGATAAGTACTCGGGCTCATCGGCCAGACCATCGCCATCTGTATCATCGATACCCTCCCTCCAGTACCTCAGAGTCAGAGCGTCACCCCTTGCCTCGCCCTCTGAAATCGTGATATAGGGAGCAAATAGGATAGTGGGGTCAGAGACCATCCCGTTAGCTGGTTGAAGTCCGATCAGGGTCATCATCTCCAAAGGTCCGGCAATAGGTGGGTTGCCATCGACCAACACCTCCACGACATCTGAGTCTCCTGAGGCATCATGGGCGCCATTTGAACCACCCTGCGGGCCTATTGAAGTCAGGACCGGAAAGAGGCTGAGGGTCTCCGCCGATGCCGGGACCATGATCGTCCCCGAGAAAGAACCCTGGTCTCCAGACTGAAGTGGGATTAGGGAGCCTGCCACGTCCACGGAAACTGAGAAATCGGAGGCCATGGGCCTAGAGTCTGTAGAATCTTGGAATCTAATAGTCCCACTGATACTGAGTTCGCTTCCAGAAATGGCGGGGTATGGATAAAAGAGGGTCTGTTGGGAGTTGGAGAGTACTCTTGATTGGTCGTCCTCGACAACAAATGACTCGAATTGCAAATCATTCTCTACGGCTTTTGAACCAGAAGTACCGCTCCTAGATTCAGCGGTCCAGATTGTTTCACCGTTTACATCGTTTGCCCTAGCATTCCACAGGATCTCATCGACATCGTCCCAATCCCAGGTGACCCTGAACTTCCAGTGTACCACTATATCAGTATGGCCATCGGGATTTGGGAGTACTTCCAAATAGCTGAGGCCGATGTCCAATGGGGCCAATGTTGCCCCTCCATTCTGGGAGAATGTCACTTCTGGACTTCCAGACCCCCAGAGCCCATCTGCGCTGTTCCGGACATTGAAGGAAATGGAGTTTCCATCAGATGCAAGGCCGGTCAGGGTGATTTCGGAGAGTTCCGAATTGTCGTAAAGATGCCTGTGCCTCGTTACAATTTCAAAGGTATCCCCGTTCGGGAATAGGGTATTGGGGGTGGAAAAATCGTGGTTTGTTATGATGTAGTCAAACACGATCGAGCCATCAATCGCTACGGACCCATAATCAGAAGTAACGCTGACTGGAATATCTAATTCAGTTGTTGGTGGGTTTGTAGGAACCATATTGGCTTGGAAATTGGCAATATCTTGCCCGAAGCCAGATTTATTCTCAAAGAAATTGTACCAAATTCCGATAGTGGAAATGGAAACATTCTGTGCTGACGATGAGTCGATTTGGATTGGAACTTCCAGCCAATCCCTGCCATTTACAGAATCAGTGTGAGTGGGGGTGATTAGACTGATTGCGGAGACTTGGGCAGGGCTGAGATGTTTTATTTGAGGGCTATAGCCCGATCCGAGGGTCATCGTAGAGCCGGCGATAGAAACGGAAAGTGTGGAGTCGAAGCCGTCGGAGTCTGGAGCAATGGCGAACATCCCAGATGTTACCGAGGCTGTAGATGGAATCATGAAGAACGACTGTTCTGGATTGGAGCCATCGAGTGTGATAGACTTACTCCGAGAGAATTGGCCTCCAGGATCCCCAATGAATGACTGCCAACCCAGATGCCCATAACCGCCATCGAACGGGAAGGCCCAGTCATTGGTCCCATCGTCAAGTATGTCAATCCTAGAATTTGATGCTGGATTTGCAAAGATAGCGCTTATCTGGAGATTCTCTATCCAACCATTAGGGGGGAGGTTTACAACTGCAGAAAAGCCGGTCTGGGGAGATAGGAATTCGATGTTTTGGCCCTTATTTAATGTGGCTAATGAGTTTCCTGATTTGTCCTTTATCGTCACTGAAACTACACTTGAGATTTCGCCCCCCACTATTACCTTCTTGATTGGCCTAGAGGAGAAAATATAGTCCGAAGAAATTGTTCCGGAGACTGATGTTGCGTTCAGTTGGCCGTCAATAACTTCGATGCCGGAACTGATTTCCCAACCATTGTATCCAGTGTCGGCATTGAGAATTCGATTGCCACCGACATGGACACCATTTACTAGGGGCGAAACCTCGGGGTCAAAGGTTCCCAGATGGATTTTTATCTTGACCTCGGGGAACATCTGGGAATCAACGCCTGCTAGGCTGAAGGGGAATGAAATATTGGAGAAGCCGGGTATTTCAATGCCGGTGCTTGGTTCAACTAGAGAGGCCCGGACCCATGTTTGATTGTAAATTATGGCATCAATATCGACAAAACCGATGTTTAGTTGGGAGTTTTCTGCGATATCGATTGAGGGGGTGAGCCAATGGCCGACTTCACCGTAATTCTCGACCCTCACACCGACATTGTCTATGAACCAGCCACCATGGCTAACCGAGTAATCAGAGCCAAAGGAGAACTTGAAGCGGATCAAATCGCCTTGGTATGAACTTAGGCTGGCTAGCATCGTTGTCATCGGGCTGGATGTGGTCCAACCAGATCCTGAGCAGTGATCCCTCCCAAAGCTTGCATATCCGCCGTAATTGTGGACCGCAGATGACAGGGGAGTGTGGGAGTACCAATTTCCAGGATCGAAATGCTGCCAATTTCCACCATTGACCATGACAAAGACAGTTGCAGCGTCCCAGCTTGGTTCGATGCAGGCCCAGTGATCAAAGGTCAGAAATGGGTTGCTATTCTGAGGGATATCAAATTCTGGTGAGATGATACTTGCATCATCAACTGTGTGGTAGTAGTTTCCAGAGAATCCAAGCCCGTATAAGTAGGGAAAAGAAGTAGTCGCAGGGGGGCCTGAGTTTGCCCCTATTTGGTTAAGGGTGAACTTGCACCTATCTTCATAGGAGAAGGACCCAGAACCGCAAGACCCGGAATTCATCGAGCTAGTTCTTGACCATCCAGGTGCATCGGAAACAGATGGGTTGCCAACTGTCGAGTCCTCGAAACCTATGGATACGCTCAGGTCGCCGACCAGCGAACCCGACGAAGAAACACCATCGTTATTGATCAAAATGTCATCCAAGAACCAACCAGGTCTCTCGATTGTGGAGTTGGGGTCAGTCCAAATACGGAATCTGAATTGGATATTGTCAGCAGTATCAATACCATCTAAGACATCAAGAGTGAAGTTGCTCTCTACCCAACCACTGTGACTGGTTGAAGCGAAAACAGGAACGGGTGAAGTCGCCCCATTGGGGACGGGGGCATTTGGTGCCATTGTGCTTGGGTATCCAGACGATGGTTCCATGTAGATCCAATCACCCCAAGAGCTGGCAGATTGGAGGCGATATTCCATCCAGACTCCGTCCCCCCCTCCTGATGAGCTACTATTGATGTGGAACCAATGTTGGAAATTTAGATAGTAATTGTTGAAATTCTGGGAATCGGGAACCTGGGTGGAGGGAATGAGCAGAGATCCATCGGTCCCTGCAGGAACAGGTTCTCCCGGGACGGTCCCGGCTGAAACAATGCCTTCGGCCGCGGATGTTGGAATAACGCCATGATCCAATGAAAGACCGTCTGCAGTCAGATTTCCCGTAAAAGAGGTGAAGGTTGTCGCCTCCCAGAGCTTCAGTTGATGGCACAGGAGGTTTGTCTGAGTTATCTCAGATGAGTCGAGATCGCGATTGTCGTTCAAATCGAGGCCAGACTCAACTTGGAATCCACCGTGTTCGCATGCGCTGCCGGAGGATAGGGGGTCGATTTCGACCTCATAGGTATAGTTGGCACCAAGAATGGCGGTGATGTTCCCCTCAGAGCCATTTGCGTCGCTGATCAAAATATCGGGGGTTGATGTGAAGTTGTGCCCTTGGTCCAGAATTGTCGTTGATGTGATGTTTCCTGTGAGGAATAGATTCGTTGTGAACGAGGCGCCGGATCCACTGCCACTTGTCACGAGGACTGTTGGATCCTCGGTTAGTAGGTACCCAGAACCTGGGTGAACGACTGACATGGAGGTGATCGCTCCTGTGGAACTATTGACCGAAGTGATTTCTGCAGTTGCTCCAGAACCAACGCAGTTCGGGCATCTAATCAGTATATTGTCAGAAGTAAGGTAGTTGGAGCCACCATTTGTCACCGTGATACTCTCTAGTCCATGCCCAGTGACGTAGGTTCCTGAGAAGTTTGACCCAGAGCCGCCCGATGCAGAGAGATTGCCCGGCACGTATCCTTCACCGGGATTCTGAATGGTCAATGACATGACCTTGTCAGTATTTGCAGTGGTCTCGCAAAAATTGGTTGATTCGACGATTTCATCGCTATCCAAGAAGGTATCAAAGTCAACATCCAGGCCGTGACTAAGGACCGCTCCAGGTGCGAAGCCACATTCAGTGAGATTATTCCCGGTGACGTAGGTGTAAACCCTCCTCCAACCGGGTGTGAATAAATAATCAGTATTTAGTGAAACATCTATGTCTCCGACTTCGAAATCTTCGAATATTGAGATTGAGGCGTCATCTTTCATCTTTAGTTGGTTGTCGTCATTCAAGATGGTCCCTAGGAAAACACCATTGTCGAAATCATTCCCTTCCCAGACAACTGTGTTGCTTACAGAGTTGGAAACGGGGTCGTTACTTACGTGAATCCAGCCATCAAGAACTGTTCCGTTGCTGGGAACGGTGAAACCTTCGACGACATTAGGGGTTCCGTCACTAGTAACAACAGACGGGCCGGACCAATTTGAAACTCCGGCATTGGCCATTGGAGACATGGCCATGAGAATTGAAATGAACAATGAGAGTCTGATGTGACTGTGTTTCATGTCGCTTCTGGGTCTTGGATGGGTTATGAATGAATCTATCAGATGCAGCTCTTCTGAAGGATGCGATGGAGCCACTGGGGGGAATTGAACCCCCGACCTTCGCCTTACCAAGGCGACGCTATACCTCTAAGCCACAGTGGCAGTAATGCTTGCACCAGAGGGGGTGGTTTAATCGTGGCGGAATGATTCATCTTGTGTAAAAATGTGAACGGCATGGTGAAAACATGATGGTGGTTGGCATGACCGGCCGAGGTCGCATAGCCCGGTATTGCGCGGGCCTGGAAAGCCCGTGGGATTTTTCCCTCGCGAGTTCAAATCTCGCCCTCGGCGCCAATGATGCACCATAGAACTGAACATTTCGAAGATCCGAGGGGCGGGGAACTTATCCGCTACTAATGCGCCTCGGATACATGGAGGGAGGCTCCCCCGAGGAAGAGGGAAACGGAGAAACACATCTGGATGATGTGGACGAGGGGCCACAGTCTTCCGAGCAAGTGGAAAACCTCTTTGGAATCGGTAGTGGATCTGGATTTTCCCCCATGCCTAGATTGAATGAATTCGGGACCAATCAGAGATTCTCGCGGATTAATCCAAAATTGAGGGTCTTTGATGATTGCATTAGGGAGTTTTACTACAACTCACTGCTGATTAGAAGGTACTGGGGAATGGAGGAAATACTGATTATAGCCACTGCATCTTTCGGATTCCTCCTGGGTTCCTGGGACATAGGAATAGGTGAACTCTCAGGTGGCGGCGACTACAATAGGTGGGGATTTCTCGGCGAAGAGAGTGGTTTCCTGCACATTAGGGACATGTCACTAATTGTTTCATTATTGTCCGTCTTATGTTGGTTGGCATTCGTTGGTCAGATTTGGGCAAGATACCCGATAATGAGGGAGAATCTGGCTTACCTACTAGTAGGATCGTTGTTTGTACAATTGGGTCTCATCAGAGCGCATGCAAATTCTCCTTACTTTCCATTGGATTCTGGAATCCCTGATTGGATCTGGATGATTGTTGGGAATTTTGTAATGCTCTTCCTGTCGATATTCGTGGTTCACAGGGCAGTAATTGAAACCCGGGATGTACACGTCAGAATTGCTCACTCCCATCCAGATCCAAGGATTATAGAAAGGGAGCGGGGGGATCATAGCCTGATGGCTTGGGGATTTGGGATTGGCATATGGATAATATTGGTAAATCTCAATGCTTGGTTGGGTTCTCATTCAATCGCCCCAAGTCCTGGGGAATTGGACTTTAGCTACTTTCTAATTTTCCTCTATTTTGCCTCGGGAGTGGTTTCCTCTGCCTTGCTCCTATTCCTGATTTGGTACCCGCAACTTATGTTAGGGGGGTCGAAACAGAAGATTATGTCGTCAAGAGCTAGGGAGATAGAGGGAGGGGCTGTTAAAGCCGTGGCAGTTGAAATGGGCACATGCCCGGTTTGTAATCACAATACTCGAACAACTAGGGATTCCAAGGGAGGTTTGCAGGCCCCATGTCCCAAAGAGGGGTGCACAGGCAAGGGTAGTCCTGGGTCAAATTGTGAGAAGTGTGAGATCGTTATTTCAACTAGAATGGTTTGTGCAAATTGTCAATCCAACACCCATATTGCGAACCATTTCGGTAAGGCCGATGCTTGGTGAATATGGCTCCGAAAAGAAAAGGTAATGCTCAAAGTATGGGAAAAAATGAGGTTTTGGGGCTATTTCAGATGGAAGGTGATTCCCAAGATTCTTATCTGGAAGTCGAAGAACAAAGCCTGGCCCAACTAGGAGATGTGGAGCCCGATTCTAACAGGGATGCGATTGTTACGGTCGTTTCGGTCGTTTCGGTTCTATTGATCTTCTTGGCGTCGTCCGTTGCAATACTCCAGATTTGGTCTGATGGCTCTGGTTTCACAATCGGGGGGCCAAGCGCTGCCCTAGTGTCATGGCAAAACGAATATCGGGAGCTCACTGGACTTGACTCAATAGGGGGACTGGATGGAAGTGGGGTGGTTGTCTGTGTTGTCGATACTGGGATAGACCTTAGTCACCCCGATTTGGAAAATGTGAAACTAATCGGATGGCTGGATACGATAAATGATTTAGAAGAGGCGTATGATGATGAGGGACATGGTACAGCTATGTCTGGGATCATTGTTGCGGATGGGGGCTTAGATGGTTCTGCAAAGGGAGTAGATCTTCTAGTGGCGAAAGCCATTGGGAAAGATGGCTCGGGAAGTGATGAAACGGTTTCGGAATCGGTTAATTGGTGCGTTGAGAACGGTGCTGACATCGTTTCTCTCAGCTTAGGGGGTGGACAGGGATTTGGGTCTGGATTTTTCACCACTGACGCACTTGAGCAGGCCGTTGAGGATGCCATGGATGCCGGAGTTTACATTATTGCGGCGGCAGGAAATGATGGTTCAGACGATGATGGAGACGTTGAGTCACCGGGATCTGTTGAGGACGTGATCTGCGTCGGCGGTATCAATAGGAATTCGGAAATTTGGGCGGGTAGCTCGCAAGGTGACAATGATGGAAGGCTGTGGCCAAATCCGATTCTTCCACGAAGTGATCCAGATATGAAACCAGAACTAGTTGCGCCGGGAAATGAGGTGCCCGTACTTATGGCCAGCAACCTGAACAATGAAGCATGGTGGGGTTGGTCAAGTGGGACTTCGGCCTCGACGGCTTGGGTTGCAGGGTCACTTGCACTTCTCCTTGAAAACGATCCCAACTTACAGAGAGAGAACTCCCAAGGAAGAGAGGGCATAGAGGCGATAAAAACCAAGATTATGGAATTTTCACAGATGATGGATGGGCAGACTGAACATGATGATCACTATGGATACGGCCATATCAGGGTGGATCTGCTGATTAGCGGGTAGTCAATCCCTGACTTTGGTCGTTCTCGGTTTTGACTATTTCCGAATCAATGCCACCAGAGTCCCTCCAGTAAGCTCGGTGAACCCTATAGAATGACTCTTGCTGACATTTTTTACTAGGTCTATCCAATCATTGAATTCATTCACCTTCTCTTGGGCTGGTGTGGGGTTTTGCCCTTCTTCCTGCAGACCTACATCGCCAGTTGGGACTGTTGGTTCCTGAACCAGAACAACTCCGCCGGACGAGATTAAATCAAAGGCTAGGGATGCGGCTTTGACCCTCTCCCTCTCTGGCAGGTCGACAATTATCAATTCCAGGGGATGAGGGAGGATGGTCCCGCTCGCTGCCTCTGGGGTTGCAACATTGGCCAATATTGCTGAAATTGACTCTCCTGCAACTTCAATCCATGACCGGGAGATTACACTGGCCCAATTTTCAGCATTGTATCTCCTGATCACACGATCAATTATGACTCCGAAACGAGATCCTTGTTCGATTATCCTGAGATTTGTTGGCCGTTTGCCATAGGGTTCTGACTTGCCATCAGGGGAGCCACACCACATATCGAACAACCACGCCGACAAGTGGCCGATGCCACCTCCCACCAAGATTACATTTCTAGCTGGTATTCGAGAACAGATGTCCCTAATCCTAGCCCTGATTGACCTCGGAAGCGGCACCATGTCCATATGCAACATCTGCTCTCCGATTCTAGAGGCGATTTGAGGTTCATTTTGGGCTCTAGATTCATCTTCACAAAGTAAATCACTGATAATCCCCTGTTCCGAGGCCTGCGGTAACCCGAACCCATCTCCTCCCCCTTTCACGAATGATAATTGAAGGTTACACTAATCAATGGTCTCCTTAGATGGTTTCAAATCAACCTCGACTGTCAAGAGCTTGTGGAAGGGGATCGCGAGGCCTTTGCGGACTGCCCCGACTGCTTGAATGAGACACTTCACGAGGTGGTGAAAAAAACCAGTCGTGGAAATGGTGAGGACTGTCTGGTGAGATGTCTCGCATGCGATTCATTCCACACCATCCAACTGCGTCCCCCCAAGGCAGTGAGGGTCAAAACAACCCTATCATATGGAAGTGAGAGTTTTCCCATCGAATTGGAGGTTGACGATGATGAAGTGATATCTGTTGGGGATGCCTTTGAGCATGACGACTCCAATTGGAGGGTGACAAGATTGGATGACATTGATTCCAGACCCCAAGAAAGGATGCTCGCGTCTATGGTAAGTGCAATGTGGGCCACCAGGGCCGACCGAACAATAGTCGCAATAACAATGAATGACGGAGAAGTTAGTAACTCTACAAAGATGGAGTGTGACCCTGCTCGAAAATTCTCATGCGGATCGATAATACAAATTGATGGTAGGAAGTGGAGGATCAGAGGTTTGCACACGGGAAAGGGCAGGACTCTGACGGGAAGTCGGCGTGCGGGCGAGATACGCAGGATGTACCTACAATTGCCTGAATAATCACCTTCTGTTTGTCCAAGGGAGGAGGAGTGCCTTTGTCACGTGCCATGCAACTTCGGGGTTTTCCCTCAGTCTCCTCATACTATACTCATACCACCTAGTCCCATATGGAAGGTAGACTCGAGTCCTATGGCCCTGGGAGGTTAGTCTCCTCCTGATGTCCCCCTTTACACCAAGAAGAAACTGAAATTCATAACCCTCGCCCTTACTTTTTCTTTTCTGGGGCTTTAATGGGCGAGAGTCCCCCTTACCCGGACCCATCCCAAATTTATCGAGAGTTCTGAGGGCATTATCGATCACGGGACCATCATGAGAAGCTATTGCCACATAGGCACCCTTAGAAATTGCCTCATTGACGGCTTCTGATGTCGCTTCCACGATTTCACTGTAACTAGTATAGGCGATTGAATCGGGTTCAAGGTATATTCCTTTGCAAACCCTAATGTCGGAATTTGAACCGAGTCTTGAAGTTATTTCTCCTATATCGGCAATAGTGCGATGCAACCTTCCCTGAATGGCGACGCCAACATTGGAGAGGCCGCGATCGTGCATCGTGAAAAGAACCTCAAGTGTGGCGTCTGTAATTCGGCTGTCCTCCATGTCCAGACAGACAAAAATTCCTAATCCCTGGGCATTCCTTACCAGTGATTCTATTCTGTCTAGAGCCTTTTTCCTGTCTATCAAAAGGCCAAATGCAGTAGGTTTGACTGATATATTTGCGTCGAGGCCTTCTGAGGAAATCGCATCTAGTAGAAGGGCATATTCATTGACAAAGAAGTTGGTTTCGTCCATGGTTCGAACCTCCTCTCCGAGAACATCTATTGTGAAACAAGACCCTTCTACTGAAATTCTCCTCATGGCAGAAAGGGCCTGTTCCAGGTTCTCACCGGCGATATATCTCTTCGCGACCCAGCTAACTATGAATTTTGGAGCGAATGGGAGTAGTCCCACAATCACCCTCCCAAGCAACCCCATGACCGGGCTGGGATAGTTGAAGGACTTCACGATTACTCTGAATGGGTCACAAAAAGTTACTCATGGGTGAACACTACTGGCATTCTCCAGTAATTTCTCTGCCTCGCCTCACGGTTATTCCGTGAGATTCTAATTCTTCGATAATCGCATTCCGCTGCCAGCCCTTGAATGATTTTCGATCCAAATGGGCGAAGACTCTGCCCCCTGGAAAAGCCTTAATTGTTGATTTCAGTGCTATTTTCAAAGAGTTCTTCCAAGAAAATGTGGATTTCTCAGGGTTTTCCTCCTCTTCCTCAAATTTTAGAGCATAGCCGGCGAGGATATGGCCGACCCAGATTTCAGATTCGAGTATTACCGATTTGTGTCGTGGTGCATAATGTCCACCGCCGAGACCCAACATGACGTCTCCATCGCCATCCCATAGCCCTATTTGTTGGCCCCCCCCTAATCCAAGACAAACTGAAATTGCCGCAGCCCATACATCAGCTGCTTCCCTGTCAATCCACTGTTCCTCTTCGGAGCCTATCTCAACATATATCGTTGGCTTGCTTAATAGCGGGCCGTGATGAGTGGCTTCTATTGTCAAATCATATTTCTCTCCTAATCCTCTCTCAGTTGCAAGTTCTCGCATGATTCTAAAGAGTGGGCCGAATCTTGGTGAGGGGGGTGGGGCCTCGCCATTTATTCCTCCCGCAACACCCCTCTCGCCAGGAGGAAATCCATCAGGGACCCCTATAGGATGGAGTGTTAATGCGGGGGTCTTGCTAGATGAAACATGCCTAGATAACACAAAAACATCATCTACTTGGAAATTAGCTGCCTTCTCATGCTTTGTATCAATCCCATCTGCCAAAATATGTATTTCATCGATGAGCAGGATTTGAACCTCGCACTTCGAATGGGCCCAGACACGCCCGTGCACGAGGTCCGATGGTTCTTCCCAGCCATCTAGATCAATTATTGCAGAAAGGAGATTCAAAGAAGCTTCGTCCGCATTTGATGCAAGGATTAGGGTGCCCATGGTGCGCGACAGCGTAACTCACTTCAATATTCACAACACTCTTTCTACTCGTCCCCCAGTCGACTGACATGAGAACTGTTGGCCTTGGATTCAATGCGACTCGTATTGACAGGGGTTCTGGGGTTCACGTGGTCATTGGGACAACGGGCGAACTGGCAAAGGTCGATGACACTGGGAAATTAATCGATGGCCCAGCGAAACCGTTTCCATCAATCGTTTTCGATGGGTCCGTAGTAAATGATAAGTGGGTTGGGATTTGGATAGACAGAGAGCTGAGAGATGCTAGGATTGCAGCCCTCCCTATGGATCAAAGATGGTCTAATGGGCCGAGCAGGGAGGACCTGAGGTTGGCTATTTCGTCGGGGAATCACTTGGAGCCTTCAGGCGCAATATGGCAAAGGAGACTGGAGTCAGAGCCAATAAAATTGGGGACTTTCGAAGGTAATATCGTCTTCTCGACGATTGAAGGGGTATACATGATTGACGCGGATTCGAATGAAGTCTGGAGGGAGGCGGTTCCCTTCTGGCCGGGTATCGCAGAGATTGGAGTTAATGACCAGATAGTCGCTATTCGTGAGTTCCCCGGTGGAGTCTCAATATGGTCGAGAGCAGGAGGGGTTGCGGTTTTGGATCCCGTGGATGGGAGTATCCTCTACACCAGAGAAATCCCCTTGAAAGACTCGGTCTCCAATGTCTTTTTCTCAGAGGGAGGGTGGTTGGTCTGCCTGCACGGCAATAAGGTATTGTTGATGGAAGCAATAGAGGGGGAAGCTGTCGCAATAGAGACTTCTGGTCCTATTTTGGACTCTGTGCATTCTGATGAAGGATGGAAGCTTACAGGATGGCGGAACGATGTTTTAATTGGGGGTAACGGGAGAACATCAAGAGAATCAGTTCGCGACGAAATAGGAATAGGGGTCATCGGGAGCTTAGTACTCACGAACGATGGCGAATGGAGCATTTTCTCTGCTTAGCCTTCTTCTTTTTCTTCCGTGTGACCGCACTTGCCACATACCATCCTATCACTGTGGATACCTAGGAAAACCCCGGGGCCGCAATTAGGGCAGTTGACGCCCTTACGCACCAACTCACCTGAGCTGGTATCATACTTAGAGTGCTTTGAATGTGGGTTTGGGCCTTCACTCATGCCTTTTCACCGCCATCTTCAGATTCGTCCGGACTTTCATCTGCATCAGATGAAGGAGACTCTGTTGGCACAGGGGCATCGGTTGGTTTGTCTTCTTGAGTTTTATGCCTATCCTTCATGTATCCTGGTTCAATAGATGCCGACTCAGCGGACCCGTAAATCAATGCCAATCCAGAGGTGCGGGGCATGCCAAACCTAGTACTCACATTCTTGACGAATATCAGATCCATGTTAGAACCGGGTTCTGACCTAGCTGCGGCCTCGACCATCATAGAAAGAGAAGGTGTTGGTTCAGTGGGGTGATCCCAATGGAATGAAATCTCTACACGGTTGAGCATTGGGTTCTCTCTTCTACCGGTTACTTCCACTATCTCACCTACCTAATGTTGACCTTCAGCGCATAGCTCCCGGGTTGGTTGATGTTTAGGCGCTTAGCTACTTCCGATCTATCAGGGTGCATGATGACCACAAGTCCCTGCCAATCAGTAGTTACAGGAGAGTTTGGGCAGTGCATGCACTGGGGGATATCGGACCTTTTCTCCGGGTCAGGGAGGATTCGGTTGCATTCAGAGCAAGCGAAGGGCTGCTTGACCAAATTAATCAGTCTCCGAAAGCCAAGCGAAGGACCCGAGACCATCCATCTTGCAATTTAGTCCAATCTTACTAGAACGAGGGTCACTGTGATTTATTGATTTAGAAACGATCCTAGATCTAACTGGAGTCCCCTCCTCTAGTGACTTCCCGGATTGGTTGCCCTCAATCCTCTTGACACCTAGATTGACCTGGATTGGCTCGTCCAAAATCTGGGATTTGTGTAGAAGTGCTTCCATCGGACCAATCCTAACGAATGCCCCATACTCAGAAATCTCGGATATTGCCCCATCAATTACCTCATTATTTTCCATGGAGAATACCAGTGCCTTGAATCTGACATTCTGATAAATTGCGCCATCGCCATGAATGATTTTTCCTCTGCCGACTGCTTCATGATTGAAAGTAAGAAGTGTGAAGTTCTCATTTTCATCGAAACGGCATTCAAAGGCATCATGAGCTAGTTCGTCGATGTGGTCCTCTAGACTGCGCCCCCGCCGAATATATTCGGCTGGTATCCTTATAGTGTCCTCTCTTGTTTCAAGGGTGTACATTCATTTTCCCTCCATTGCGGACCTTCCCATGGGGGGAGTTGCCTCCCGTCCCTCATCGGCAATGCCTCTGGAGGAGATATCCGTTCGGCTTGCCGAACCGCCTCCTCTGTATAAGCACGACGGAGTGAAACGAGCTTCGGCTGATGCAAAAAAGGTTCAGACCACAGGTCTGAATGAGGGTTTTGTGCGAATGTTCAAGTGGGCTCGGAACCGCATATTGGATTCTGATGGTGGCGGGCAACTTGAGTGACTTTGTTCGGCGAAAGGGATTGGCTTTGTGCGTATGTTCGATTCTCCTCTCCTCGACACTGATTATTGCCATGCCTAGGGATGGTTCTGTTTCACTGGATATGATTGAAAGATCGCACTATTCGGAAGGAGAAGACATCTGGACTGACGGTGGGCAGCCCTGGCCTCAATTTGGTAGATCTGCTGGTAGACTTGCAGAAGTCCCGGGGCATGATCCGGATTCGGGGGGCGCGGGCGAAGATACCCCTGGGAATGCCACGAGTCTGATGCCAGTAGTTGACCCGAAGCTGAATTGGGCTTATGGATCATATTCGATTGGAACAGACGCCCTGGGGACACCAATTGCTGACTTCTCCAACTCCTTGACCGTCGGCGAGGGTGCGGAACAGAGGTGCGGGGGAAGCTCTCTCTACACGATTCTGACACAAACCGTTGAGACTTCAGGTTCGGATCATAGCTTCCTGAGAATTATTGAGGGGGAGGACGCGGACCTAGCCTGGCAGGTCGACTTAGGTGTGACTGACCCTATAAAATCGACACCAGTGATTGTTGACATGGATGAGGATGGTCTTCCTGAAGTGATAGTTGTATACGATGCAGGAGGTTCGCTGTATGTTGAAGCTTGGTCCCCAAGATTATCTTGTTCGGTAACTGGTTGGTCGGAAAATGGGCACTCAGCCGAGTTGGTTTGGAGTTGGAGTGATGATGAAAAGGCGATTGGGAGCAATGAAGGGCCATACACGAATACGCTGCTTGGAGGCCATAAGCCGACGACTCAACCCCTGTTAGCAGACGTAGATCTGGATGGGGACGCGGAATTGGTACTTGCGGCCATAGACGAATCGTCGTCATCAGATGAGCCGGTAGTTTTGGCCCTCCCTTTGCAAGTCAATGGAACCCCTGTAACGCTCTGGGAAGTCAATCTAAACAAAGGAAGCCATCCATCGGATCCGGCTTTCGTGCAGTTAGATGATACCACTGGTCACATCTTACTATCGACCATAGAGGAGCAAAATGGCAGAGTCTGGGTTTGGAAAATTGAGTCTTCCACCGGTGATTCGATATGGGATGACGGATTGGATCTTCAGAATGCAGATGGCGATACCAACTCACCCCACATTCGGATGCCTGGGCCGATTATAGCAAATCTGGATTCCGACCCATCCCCTGAGATGATTGTTACTATCCCGACCGACGGAGATGGTTCGTCTGCCATTGATGGAGCCGAATTCCGCGGCCTGGAAATAGACGATGGTTCTGAGATCTGGAGATTTGATGCTGAAAACGGATTCGCTGATGCGCCACCGACGGCGATAGACACTGACGGGGACTCTCAGCACGATCGTGTGTGCTGGGTAACTTGGTGGCAAAGTTCCCCGCCTTCTGCTGCTAGGCACGGAGTTGCAGGGTGCCATGACGTTGATGGGGCAAATCCTGATCAGGCATGGAGCAGGGACTTAGAGCAATCCAGCGGCGTTCCGAATGACGAAATTGCCGTTGCGGCGGCTTCTTGGATGAACATTAACGGAGTTGATGAGCAAGAGCTATTGGTCCCATTTGGGCGCACCCTATGGGCATTCGACGGGGATACTGGGACATCAGCGGGGACAAATAACGAGTGGGCTGATGGGATTGATCTCGATCATAGAACGTGGTCCTCCCCCTCACTGGCTGACATTGATGGAGATGCAACCATGGATGTGGTAATAGGAAGCATGGTTGTTTCAACGGGAATGGCCGATGTAAGGCCCGTTTTGGATGGCAGGTGGATAGATTTCAACCCTAGTGAGCCCGATCCGGGGGAGGAGGTGACTGTTAGCGTCTTCATAGAGAACTCTGGAACAGAAGAAACTGGTGAGGCGACAGATGTGACTCTTTACGCAGATGGGGTCATTATAGCCAGCAGTAGCATAGGCAATCTAGAGCCGGTGGAACCAAGTGGTTCGGGTTCTTTTGCTTCATTCAGCACAGAGTGGAACGGAGGTCTTGGTGACCATCTGTTCGAAGTAGTTATTGACCCACACAATAATCTGAGCCAGTCGAGATTCGATAATGATTATCAGAGTGAGATTCTGAGTATTATTGAAACGTACAACGCCTCTTTCGAAATGCCGACCGACCCATTAAGAATTGATCCGGGGGGGAGTGAAACTGCATCGATGGACATCAGATCGACGGGGAGGCTAGCTGGCACTTGGAGCTTAGAGGTTGAAGACTCGGGGTTGCCAAATAGCTGGCAGTGGTCTGATGAAACCCCTGGCGGCATCAGTGGCATAGAGATAGGGGTCGGGGAAGTCTGGAATCCTTTAATCAGAATTAATGCGCCGATTGGTGCCTTGGGGTCTGACTCAGGGTTCCTCGGCCTGACTTTGAGACTTGACAGCGATGTTAATGTGAGCGTTTCTTCAATATTACCAGTTGAGGCCAACAGAACTAGGGGGATTTCCATCAGGGGCCCTGATGGCACAGCGGTAAGTGATGGATTCGGATTGGTTGGGGAGGACAGTAAGGCATGGCTACTAGTCGAAAACGTCGGCAACGCTGCTGAAAACCAGATTTCAATGACATGGGACGGTACCGAATGGGGGGCGGACCTGAGGATGTTCGATTCTGATGGAGTTGAAATGAGTGTGATTGCACTGGGACCGGGTGAGAAAAAAGAGATGACTGCAAGACTTCAAGTCCCGATTGGCACTCAATTGGGACAGTATGTCAGCACCCCTCTGACAATGTGTGTCGGCATGGGAGAAGAGGAGGAATGTGGAACGTCGCAACTGAGATTCTTTGCTTCCGGTTCTGTTGTAGAACCGCAGCATCATAGATCAGTTCCGGCGGAAGGACTGGCTTGGAACATCATTGCTGATCTTCCAGAAGATTCCGGAAACATATCTTGGTCCATTTCAGATGCCGGTATGGGGATAACACAGTGGTCATGGGAAGGTTCGGGAAATATCTCAATCTCTGGTGAAAACATAACGCTCTCGGGAGAACCCGGATCGCGGGCCTCTGGAAATTTGGCACTTGACTTGCCGCCTGAAGCCCCGCCATCTTTCCACCAATTCCTAGACTCGGGTGCTAATCCAGATTTTGCACTCAGACTCTCAATTGAAGTTCTGCAAATCCATAGGGTCAACCTTACCATTACATCCCCAGTCAGCCAGCCTTACGTTGTTGATGTTGACGAAGAGGCACTAGTAATACTGAGGATGGAGAACAGGGGCAATGGAGGTGATGTATTCCATCTGTCTTACGATGTTTCAAGTGAATCGGAATTGTCCGGGGTCGAGGTGGAGTTCAATAGTGAGATCATCCATCTGGATGCTGGGAGCCTTCAAACAGTTCCACTCAGCGTTTCCTTGCCTCCCGAAACCCCAGCCGGGCAGTCTATCGTTGTGATCTTCAATATCCAGTCAGTGGTCAATGCTAGCGCAACGGATTCCACTGAGTTGGCTTTCGAAGTCATGCAGAATCATCTTTGGGAGATTGAATCATTGGAAGCGGAGGGTGGAATCAATGGGACGACGATCCTTTGCCCTCCTGGCCATGAATTCTCCATCCCATTCAATGTCACAAATATTGGCAATCTTCAGGACGATTTAGATTTCGAAGTTTCTTTAGGGGTTCAGAGGCAAGAAGGAGACTCGTCGGTTGGATGGAACCTCTCCGGCGATTCCGTGGACAATATCGAAGTGGGTGGAAACGCTACGCTTGTCGTTTCTGGGGTCATTTCGGATGATGCATACAATGGGACCAAAATGCACGTTGGGGTTATTGCAACGGCTAAGGGACAGGCAATAGCTGATTTCGAATTCTTCCTAGAGGTGACATGGATCCCGGGATGGGGGGTTTCTGCTAACGACGCCGATCTAGAAATCATCTCCTCCGGATCCCAAGTCCAATTGGAGGTACACCAACTTGGTAACTCCCCCAGTAGGCCTTACATCTCTGTTTACGTGACTGGTGAGAATGGATGGGAGATTGAAGAGCTGGGCGTCATGCCTGAAGTCAACCCGGGTGCTTCGACCCCACTAATACTCAATGTAACCCCTCCGGACAAAGCTATGCATGGCAGGAGCGTGGAACTGCACGTCAGGGTACGTGATGGTGATTCGTCGGGCTTGGCCGAAATTGTTCTCCCACTAAGGATGGCCATTGTTTACAACTTCTCAATTGAGAGTAGGGGCCCTGAATGGACCGTGTCGACAATGGGCGGCCATCCACATATAGCGATAAGCAACCATGGGAACTCGGCTACAACGATTTCTCTGGACTTGCCTGACATACCAGTGGGTTGGTCATTCAATGGCGAGATGGACATGGTACTCGGGGTAGGAGAAATGAGGGGGGTTGGGATTAGCCTAATCCCTAGCGAAGACTGGTCGGGCGATGAGATAGATGTTACATTATCTGCAACAGACCCCTCGGGAACGAGTGAGAATATTAGCGTCGTAGTAAAGATGTCAGAATTCTCGTGGGCGGTTTCGCCTATATTCATAGCGATTGAGGGGGATTCCGTGCTTATTGACATCCATGGAGCCGAACCAGGATCAATAGTTGTACAGGGCCCCTCAGGAGAGCTTGAATGGACTGAAATGGGATGGTTGCTTCCAATCACAGATAGTGGGGATGGGGCGATCTCCATTGGTGGTACAGAATTGAGCTACGAGGCTTACCCAATTGAGATCCCGATTAGACAGGTCTCGTGCGCTTTGACTGGCGATTCAGATGCGAATAGGGATATATTCATTCAAAACCCACTAAGTTCCTCCGATATTCTGTTCTCTTGCCAAATTTACAGTGGCAGTGGTAGTATAGGGTTCACCGCATTACTGATTGGGGATGATGGCCTCATGATTGACTCTATAGTGGGAACTGTTGGAGACAATGAGTCTGTAGAGAGCTTGAATTTGAGTGCCCAGGGCTGGTCCCCGGATCCAGGAGTCAGAGGACTTGAGGTCAGAATAATTGATGAAAAGGGACATCATCTTGGGAGTCATTTCTGGGAGTTTGACATCAGGAGAAGCGACTGGAACGTAGGACTTGTGGGTTTGGAGCTTCAAGGGCAGGGCGAAGACCAAAAGATCAAAGTCCTCACAAAGAGATCCAATGAGAATCTCCTAGAAGATGCTGAATGCTTGGTCACACTCGTAGCGGGTGCCGAAGAGTCCACCTACTTGATTGACATGACCCAGGTATATGTCCCGACCCCTAGTATTGACCGTCCCGATATCGAAGATGGTCGCGAAGTGGTTGTGACCATAGGTTGCAGCTACCCCTGGGACATTGATGCAAACGCAAATGATAACGAGGCTAGGTTAGTTCTTAGTGGTGGCTCAATTGATGATAGTTCCTTTTCTGGATTCAACACAGGGGCATTGACTGCGATCCTAGTGGTTGGGGTCTACATTGGTTTAGCCAGAATGGCTGCAAACTCTCGGGAGAGAGAGAGGTTGATGCAATTAGCTCAACAGGCCATAGAACGAAAGCAGGGGGCATTGCCCGAGGAAAGCGAATTACCCATTGAAGATAGAGAAGAAGGCCCCGAACGGCCACAGAGCAATTTGGAAATCGAAGGTGCCGACGAGATAGAGGTTGTTGAAGAGGATGCGGATGAATTCGAGATGAGATTTAGAAGGCTTCTTGAAAGGTGATGTCGGCGACTTTTTGTGGGGAGATACATACCTACTCCGGCATTCTTCACTTTTGACCCCATCATCAGGAGTCCGGAAATTCTGTTGCCTGCTATTTCGCTTTCCAAAAAGGGAGAGCATGGGGAACTGATCGAGTTGGTCGGCGGAGATGGTGTTGGTCTCGATTTCACCGAAGGGAAGGGTATTGAACTGGATATTGGAACAATCCTATTCCTATGCACCGCCCAATGGCAAGACGGTAATGGCGCCCCGAGGCCACTGGGTTCTGCCCACTCTAGGGAGAGATTGGGCAGATTCCCCAGCGAAGATGGAAATGCAATAGAGTACCTCCTGAACTTCGTTGTTGTCCACGAAGGGTCGGAATTGCAGGCGATGTTGGAGAAAATTTCTAGGAGATTCGACCTAATGCTGAACGAAAGAGGCATGGTGAACGATGGTGCTGATGGCATGAGAGTCCTTGGTTGGATAGATCGGGAAGAAGTAATCAGCCTCAGAATGGAAATAGAGTCTGGCAAGTGGTCAGTGGGATCGGAGGAGACTTTTGACGGGGGAGTACAAGACGCATTTCGCCACCTCCTGGTGTTCCTCAGATCCGCTGGAAGGAGGAGATGTGGGATGATGATGAGAGGACATCGATGAAAATTGGCCAGGGGTCGATTTCTAGAATGAGTTGCCTGTTAGCCTCTCGAACATAGATGAATAGAGTGTTGCGGTATTTGCAATGATTGCCTCGGGAAGAGGTGGTATTGGGGGTTCCCTTGTACCATTCTTCCTAGCATCATATAGTTCCGAGTGGTGTCCATTCTCAATGTAATGCTGACGAACTGATTCCTTGGAGAGTTGTACTATCTCCCCTCTGGCATGGGCTTCTGAATCCCACCACCGATCCTCATCCAGAGTGCCAAATGAGTCGATTAGTATTGGAACCCGTCCGGGGCCAAGGGCGAATTCCTTCTTCCCATCAACATGAATCAACCCCCTCTTTGAAACCTCTTCATCGATTAATTCATCGACCTGAAGAACGATTCCCAATATTTCGTCCAACTCTTCGGGTTCTAAATTGGAGATTTGCAAAGCCTCATCCCGATCGAGATTTCTATCGAAAGTCTCGAACTTTGTTGATACTTCAAGAAATGGAGAGGGTAGTCTTATTCCTTCGGATAATTCCTTGTTGGATTCAAAACCAAGCTGCTCGGATGAGACCTCCCCTCTCTGGTACCTCCTCCAAGCAGTTCCGGCTAGGAAGTGTCTGCAAATGACCTCCAATGGGACAAAGAAATTCTCGGCGTCCTTGGGAATTGACCCTGGTTCCTTGATTACATCAAAACGACGTGCGAGCACTCGATCAGGAGCATTCATCTCAATGATGTGAGTCTCACAGATACCTGCTTTTCCTACTAACTCGAACCAGTGGCATGAAGACCTGTTTAGTGATTCACCTTTCCTAGGAATCAAGCTTGGGATGATTTGATCGAAAACTGAGATCTGATCAGTATACCTGAATTCAATAACCTCAGAGTCATCTGTGCTCCAAACCTGTTTTACCTTGCCGCTGTATAGCAACTCTCCCATGGACTCACTGGAGTAGTCACCTCCATCAATATTGCCAGAGTGGGATTTCTCTGAGAGTTCCCAACTAGCACTGTCCTACATCAGTCCAGAGGTCGTTACCATTGCTAGTGGTGTACTCATAATATGAAATGTGAGAGAGAATTAGGGCGTCTTGATCCTGTGAGACCTCGACAACAAAAGAATAGCATCCATAGTCTCCCGATGAATCGAAGTCGGCCCGAGGGACATAACTACGATCGCCAAATGTTGGTTCGAGTACGGATCCGTCCAAACGGAGCTCCGAGGTGGCTAATTCGCTACCAGCAATTGCTTTACCAGAGCCAAAATCACCCCCGTTCGAGTCCCAAGTGGCTGCAGAGTTTACGACGGAGACAACGGGGAACTGAACAGCAATAGAGTTCCCCTCCATCAAAGTGGCTTGAAGTGAGTAGTCAGCATAAGGCAACCCCCCTGGCTTCTTCCCTGAGCTCCCCATTAATCCTGCCCATCCAGTCAACACTACGCCCACGAGGCAGTTTTCAACATCACCACTGCAGTCAGAGTCGTCTTTGACGACTCCTGCTGCTGATCCCTCGGCTGAGGTGACATTTCGTGACATCACGATTGAATCTAAGTCCCTCGTCCATTCCCCCTGTCCTTTGACGGTAACTGTGATTGTATAGGCATTGGAGGGGAGTGCATTTTCAGAGAAGAAGCTGGAGATCTGGAGTGTGAATGATCCGTAGTCGCCTAGTGAGTCCTGCTTGTCTATAGAAACTGATTCAGCGCCTGACAAGAGTGTTTTGTCGGACTGTTGTATGGAGAAGGATGCCTCGGCATCTGTTCCAGTCAGACTATTTTGTCTGAGCTTCATTGTGATCTGCTCTCCATCTTCACTGTACTCAATTTCCCCCAAGGACAGATCCCCCTCAAGAACTAGGCCTAGAATCACGGGTCCAGCTAGCACTACAGCGAATGATGCAGTTACCAAAGTGGCGAGCGTTTGGTTTATTCCCTCTCCGCCCATGAAATCTGGCAGTCCGATGCCGAGCCTCCACCAAACGACTACAACTGAGGTCATAGCGACGGCGGGCATCAGCCAAGGGAGGTGAAATGGGGTCCACATGACAAAGAGAAAGGTCAGCGTTAGTGGTAGGATAGCAAATACGGAAATTGCAACGAATGCCGCCGCTAGACCGGCGCCCGAAGGCTTTTTTTCCCTTGAATCCGCTACTTCGGCCACCAAATCATTGGCCTGTTGGTCCAAAGCCTTCTGGAGAAGTCCACCATCGCTCAAATTCCCACCTCAGCGCTCCAACGTCGAGCTAGTAGTTATCAAACCGTTGGCTACGAGGGCCTTGCAGATTGTCAGAATAACCGGGAATCAAGCGGGACCAGCTCACCTGATTCTCCTTCCCTTTCGGGAATTGAGCTATTCCTTCCGATTGCCGCTCCAGCTAGAGCTGCCATCATCATAGTACCGACAAGCTCGAAACCGGGTAGATAAACGCCCCTGATGTAAATAGTCATGACTTGAATCTGGTAGTTGGGGATGCCCTCAGTCCTAACTGAATAGTCGGAAGTGGCCTTAAACTGCAACGAGAAATACTTGTCAGTCCACCCCTGGTTCTTGGGTGTCCTCATCTGAACCCTGAACTTCTCAGCAGGTGCCAGTGACTCTATCTCGGATGAAACCAAGGGAAGGCTGAGTTGGAACCCTGCATCGTTCAGTTCGTCATAATTGGAGATCTCGACGTTGAACTTGTCCCGTGCATTGCCGTCATTGTATACATCGAAAACCAGAGTATAGTCTACCTTGGGCCTAAGTTGGATGAAGGCTAATTCGGAGCCTACCCTTAGTCTGCTGAACTGCTTGAATACTATCATTACCTTGGCCTCTGTTGGGGTGGATGCTCCTGACACCGGTACACCGCCAGCCTGAGTGACTGTGGCAGTTATGGTCACAACCTGCTGGCCCTCTGGCATGTTCTGATCCGCACGAGCAGTCACAAGCATGTCCACTGACGTCCCCCCTGGGACTGTGGCAGAACCCGGTCCGGCTACTGCGACAATTCCTTGCTGGTATGTCAATTCTACCTTTTCCGACACTGCAGTCGGATTGTACAGTTCACAGGCAATCAAAGAAGTCCTAGTTGCACCTGGATAAACATCCATTGGCGGGGGTGGATCGCATTCCAATGAAACGTCAGGAGAAGTCTGGGCCTGAACCGCCGCTACACCCGACCAGAGGCTGAAGAAGTACACAGCCAGAATCAGCATTGGGGGCCTGATATTGACATTCATCATGAATCGGTCCATTGAAACCATATTTTAGGGTTCGCCCAACTCGGACCTAAAAAGTGCGTAATAATCGATGAATTCGGTTTGGTGGACCCGACCGGATTTGAACCGATGACCACTCGGTTATGAGCCGAGCGCTCTAACCAACTGAGCTACGGGTCCCAGTGCAGTCCTGTGAACACTGAGAAATTAACCTTGGCTTGGAGCCCATTGAACT
>Ga0066862_10000020_pt1 | contig 58647 bp, 60 predicted proteins | sample ETN02SmetaG_FD_66431 | JGI IMG/M metagenome (GOLD analysis project Ga0066862, IMG submission 66431) | Marine microbial and viral communities from oxygen minimum zone, Eastern Pacific Ocean - ETNP2014F10-02SV255 | ecosystem: Environmental > Aquatic > Marine > Oceanic ... | reverse complement strand
GTATAACATGGATAATTATCCCCAATTATTTTATTTTTGATCCTAACTTCTTTCATATTTTCACTCTGTTTTTAATTTCTTTATCCCCTTTTAACTTCTTAATTCCAGTTAAATTTCATATTTAGTAATCTCTCTAATTCTTCATTATGTGGTTTGTAATAATCTCTCAAAATTTCTCTTTCTTTCTCATCAATTTTTTCATATGAACCAACGTTTTTCCTACTGAATTCTTTAATTTCATAATCTGGCAATTCTAGGAATTTAAATACTTTATTCACTGTTTCTTGAATTTCAAATTTATCAGACATATTGTCAGTTGGGACAAAATGGAATTGTTCTTTTGGAAATACTTTAAACCATTCTTTCAAATGTGTAGCATATTTTCCCATAGTAAAATATGGAGTTTTAGTTTCAACATGATTTTCTCTTGTGATTAAATTATTTTTTACCATATATTCCCAATTTTCTAATCGTTTTTCATCTTCTTCGATTGCTTTAGAAAATGATAATGAATCATCCCATTTTTTTTTGAAATTGAATTGTGAATATGCACGATCAGCAGGATTTCTAAGAACCACAATTAATTTTGTATTGGGAACTAATTTTTTTATTCTTAATGCACTTGGATAATACATCATATATCTTGCTGAATAATCCCCATAACAAAATTCTCTATTATTTTTTTTTAGCATTATTTTTTGTTTTACCGTAGGATAATGAGCTTTATACCAACTAACACCTCGATTAAAATTTGCGTCAAAAAAATATTTTCCGTAACTACTTGGAATTCCTATATTTGGATGTTGAGTTACATATGAAAAAAGTGATTTAGTTCCACATTTTGGGAATCCAATTACCATAAAATCTGGAAATGTTCTTGACGATGATGTCAATGTTCTATATGTTCCATCAAATGAAAATCTCAATGGATTTAATCGTGGATGTTTGATTAGCCAATTACTGAGTTTATTTCTGCTTGATGACATTAATTAATTTAAAAAATTTAATCATATATGTATATGTGTAAATTTTTTAAAATTTATATTTGTAGACAAAATTTTTCATAGAAAATATTTTTTAATTTGTAGAAATCTCTAAAATTTTTGCTGCATTTTCCCCTTCCTGAAAAATCAAATCAATAATTGATAAATTTGGAATAAATTCTTTTGATAATTGATTGTATGTTGCTTGTTGAAAATTTTCATAAATAACTTCAATTTTTCCTTTTCTAAAAATAGATTCATCCAAATATTCTTTTCCAAAACTCCCTGATCTGTATGTCGAAGCATTTAGTTTTTTACAAATATCAAATAATCTTTGAGTTTCTTTTGTTTTAATTTGTAATTCTGATGATTTTATTATTGATGTATTTATGTTCAATATTTTATTAAAATATTCAATTAATTCTAAATTTAAATCAATTAATTTTTCAAATTTTTTATTTAAAATCAATTCGATTTCTGACCAATAATTTTTGAAATATGGGGAATTTTTATAATTAGATTCAATTAAATTTTTATGATTATTTATCCAATTTTTTGAATATGAAATTTTTACTTCATTAAGTTTTTCTCCAAAAGGATGTATGACTGGTACAGTAATCCAACAACTGTCGTTGTTTGAGCGAATTTTATTTCTATTATCCCATGATCGAATTGCATATTGTGCATCATCTAAAAATACAAAAATATCACTAGTTTGAATTTTTTTAAAAAACCCCATATATGGCATAAATCCTGGTTGTCTGATAGTAATAATGGTCATTTTCACTTAATTCTCTTTAGTAATAGTTTAATTGTATTTTAATTATTTTAACTGTTAGAGTATTAAATTTGGAGACTTTTTAGATATGAATAAACCAAAAAATAAAATTATATGTATTGTTCAAGCTCGAATGAATTCGACCCGTCTTCCTGGTAAGGTTCTAAAAAAAATAAATAATAAGCCATTATTGTGGTATCTTTTAAATTCTTTACAATTTTCAAAAACTTTAGATCATATTGTTGTTGCAACAACAAAAAAAAAGATTGATGATCAGATTGTCAAACTGTGTAATGATATGAAAATTTCTGTATTTCGTGGAAATGAAAAGAATGTTTTAAATCGTTTTTGCGAAGCAGGGAAAAAATTTGATGCTACACATATAGTAAGAATTAGTGCAGACTGTCCACTAATGGATCCTAATGTAGTTGATAAAATTGTAAGAAAATCACTCTTTACAAATGTTGATTATGTATCTAATACATTGCCCAAAACTTATCCAACTGGATATGAAGTAGAAGTAATTAAATTTACATCATTATTAAAATCTGAACGAATTACAAATGATCTAGGTGATCGAGAGCATGTAACATTATTTATTATGAGAAATCCAAAACTGTTCTCTCATTACAATGTTAAAGCTCCTGATTTATTTAAAAAACCAAAAATCAGAGTTTGTGTTGATACAAAAGAAGATTTTCTTGTAGTTCAAAAAATTATTGATTTAAGTAATAATAAACAGAAATTTATTTCAATTAGAAAAGTAATTAGTATTTTATTTAAAAATCCAAAAATCCAAAAATTAAATTCTCATGTAAAACCTATAGTTACACATGGATTTGTTTAATTATTTATTTGAATAAATTTTAGAAAGTAAATCATATATCCATTTTTTATTTAATTCATTTTTATTTTTAGGCAGAAATTTTAACCATTCTTCTGCATTTACTGCTTTTGATTCTTCTAGTGGTCCTTCTGAAAGAAAAAAATCTGAATTATTTATCTTGGCTTGTTTTTTTGGTTTGATTGATGGTAAGGGAATTTTTGGAGTAATAATTTTACATTCTTTTTGCATCATTTTTATTAAATGAATTATTTGAACAAAATTTGGTTTGACTGAATAATAAATAATAGTTGCATCGCTAAAATCTACATTTTCAATAAATTCCTTTTTTAAGATAATATTTTTTTCCATTTTTTTTTCAAAAATTCTGTTTGTAGCCTCTAAATAATTTTCAATACGTGCTTCAATTCCAATATTTTTTTTGAGATTATAATTTTCTGCAGCTGCAATACAAACTGTTGCAAACCCACATCCTAAATCATAAAAAATATCTTTTGATTTCATTTCTGCAAACTCAAAAATTTTTAAACATTCATCATATGTTGTAGCATCCGGATTGCCAATTTCTTTTTCAAAATTATTCATAATTTTATCTTCAATTTTGAATGTGGTTTTTTTTATTTTCCAATTTCTTGAGAACGATTTGACATATTTTTTAAAGTAATAAATTTATCATTCACTTTAGTAATTTCTTTGGTTGTTTTTCTAGGATACATACACCATTTACAAGGGGATAATTTTTTCACACCCATTTTTTTAAGATGTATGTCTCTGGCTGCTTGTAATTTTTTACCATGCCAAACATTAAAGATAGTTTCATTGTTTACATTTCCAACATTAGTTGTTCCCATTTCATCATTATAGCATAATTTAACTAATCCATCAGAACCAATTGTTAATCTTTGATATAATACGGGGCAAGGTCCATAATCTTCAATATATTCAATTTCAGTATCCTTTCTTAAACAATCCAATAATTCTCCTGATGTTACTTGATCTGCTATTGGATTGAATGTATCCAAGTATTTTTGAGCATTTGATTCTTCAATCGCAGGCCAAACCCCTTGAATTTTAATTATAGGTTTCACAGATTTATTTTTCTTTTTAATTTCATGATATTTTTTAATTTTGTCTAATGTCTCGTCAAACTTTAATGGTTTTCGAATTTTTTCATATGTTTCACCTGTACCATCTACAGAAATTGAAAGCCAATCTAATCCTGCTTTCATTAATTTTTCAAATCTTTCTGGGGTAAGAAATCCTCCATGTGTTAAAGTTGAAACTTCTTTTATACCAGCTTTTTTTGCATAACTTACCATTTCATCAAATTTTGGATGTAAAAATGGTTCACCCCTCCAACTTAATCTAATAGAATAATTTGATGAGTATGATGCACATTCATCAATTAATTTTTTAAAAAGCTCAAAATCCATATGCATTTTTGAAACTCCTTTTTTGAATTCATCAGTAACAGTGTAACACATTGGACAATTAAGATTACAAGCACTTGATGTTTCTATGTCTACATGAGTTGGAAATTTACTTACATGTTTTAATCTAGGATTTAAATGCCATCGCATACGATCAAAAATATAACTGCCCAAATGTCCATGACCGCGCTTGAGTTCGAATTTTAATTTCTCAATTCGACCACTAAAATAAATCATATTTTTGTTTATTTCCATACTAATTTTTTGAACCTAAGAAAAGATAAAAAGGTTTGTTAGAATTTTTATTATTAATTTACTTTTATTTGTAGACATTTTTAATATTTTTTTAATAATTTGATGGAAGAGTCTATTTTTAATACAACCCAATTAACATATCAAACATGAATGTACCTTATTTTGAACCATGGATAACAAATCAAGATAAAAATTCTGTTATGTCATCTCTTAATAGTAGATGGTTAACAAATGGTCCATTTTTGAAAAAATTTGAAAAAATAGTTTCTAGCTTTCTTGAAACTAAATTTGCAATAGGTACTTCAAGTGCTACAACTTCTTTACATCTATCACTTCGTGCTTTAGGAATTAAATCTGGAGATGAAGTAATTGTACCAACTAATACTTTTGCTGCAACAGAGAATGCTGTACTATATTGTGGAGCAACACCCATTCTTGCGGATGTTGATCTGGATACTTTTAATATTTCAGTTGAAGATATTAAAAAAAAAATTACTAGAAAAACTAAAGCGATTATTCCAGTTCATTACGGTGGACAGTCATGTGACATGAAAGAAATTAATGATATTTCAAAAAAATTTAATTTGAAAGTTGTAGAGGATTGTGCACATGCATTAGGTTCAACATATAAAAATAAAAAATGTGGTAGTTTTGGAGTTTGCGGTTGCTTTAGTTTCTATCCTACTAAAATTATTACAACTGGAGAAGGTGGAATGGTGAGTACTTCAAATAGTAGTATTGCAAAAAAAATTAATTTACTTAGATCTCAAGGAATGTCTGTAAGTGCAAAATCCCGCGAATCTACTGGAAGTTGGAAATATGATGTTGTTGATATAGGATACAATTATCGAATAGACGAGATGAGATGTGCATTAGGTTTTTCTCAAATGCAACGAATAGATCAAATTAATAAATTACGAATAAAAATTGCAAAAAAATATGATAAAGCATTATCTAAAATTGAAGGATTGATTTTACCTATTAATAAAAAAGATAGAAACCATATTTATCATCTGTATTCATTAAGAATTACTTCTGATTATCATCTTTCAAGAGATGAATTATTTGCTAAATTACACAAGTCTGGTATAGGATGTAGTGTACAATACATTCCATTACATCAAATGTCATATAATAAAAAAATAATACAAAAAACTCAAAAATTTCCAAATGCGGATATAATTAAAAATCAAATTTTATGTATTCCAATATATCCAAAAATTAATGATAAACAAATTCAGAAAGTAGTTTCAATTTTAAAGTAAGATATTATTAATTTTCAATTTGTCTTATTATATAAAATGCCTCTGCATAATTTATTCCAATAGTTGAACCCCAAAACATTGCTCTATTTTTAATTGCTTTTTTTGATCTTGGATGAGGAAACGGTTTGATTTCTTCTGAATAATTTGTAACAGCTTTAATTTTTTTATCTATAACTTTTTCAATATTTACAAATCGATTCGGTTGATTATTTTTAAATGGATTGCCCCATTCTGTTGATGATGGAGTTTCATAACACAATAATTGTTTAATTGAAGAATTTGGTGTTGGTCTACATGCAATTAAAGTTGCTTCAAACATTTTTCTATGATCCTGGTTTACATCTTCCCAGTAATGTGTATAGATAATATTTGGAGAAATTTTTTTTATTTTATTTTCTATTTTTTTTGCAAGATCTTTTAATGGAATCACATCCAATTGTTGATCAGGATAATTTAAAAATTCAATTTCTTTAATACCTAATTCTTTTGCAGCTTTAATGGCTTGATTTTGTCGTATTTTAATTTTAGTACTTGATTTTTTTCTTGCAGATTCACCATCAGTAAAAATTTGAACATGAACAACATCTCCTTTTTGAACATGATTACATAAAGTACCACCTAAACCTAGAGTTTCATCATCAGCATGTGCACAAATTACTAAAATTTTGTTCATTTCTATAATTTTTTTCCTTTCATTTTAAGTATTTCATTAGCAATTCGTTTTGAACCTAAACCATCAACAATTTTTCCATATTTTGAGACATTAATTTTCCCATTAACTATTTCATCCATAAATTTTCTAATTTTGTATTCTGAATTTTTGCTAAATACTCCTAAATTTTTTGCAACACCTAATTTTTCCCATTGTTTAGCAGTAATTTTTTGATGGTTTTCATCACAAATAATTCCTATAGGTATTTTCATACACGAAAATTCATAAGTGGTTAAACCTCCAGTGCATAAACCATATTTTGAAGTACTCATTTCTTTTGCCATATTTTTAATTGAATTTTTTATTTTAATATTATTGGGATATTTTCTTTGTAAATTATTTAATTCATTATTTTTTTTTGCAATTGGCCCAAAAATAATTTTAAATTTTAAATTATCTAAATAATCAGGAAGAATTTTTAAAATCATTTTCATAATATTTTTTTCATCATATCCACCAAAACTTATTAAAATATCCCATTTTTTTTGTTTTGTTTTATTTATTTTAGAGAATTTTTTATTTAATATTTGAAAATTTGGACCTATCATAAATTTTGAATTTATTTTATTTTTTATAATCTGATTTTCAAAACCAATAAATCCATTAATTATTAAATCAGCTTTAAAATTCAAATCAAATAAATCCGATATTATTATTACTTTAATGATTTTTGATAATTTTTTAACATAAAATTTTGAAATTTTATATCTGTCAATTATCACAATATCTATTTTCCATTTTTTAATTTGTAATTTTGTATTTTCATAATCTTGTTCTGTTTTTATCTCATTTGTTATAGTCTCAATTTTATCGTATCCATTTTTTTTTAAAATCTCTTTTGCTCCTCCAAAATCTTCTAAAGAGAAATAAATTTTATTATTTTTTAATTCTTCTGCTAAATTAATTACCCTGTAAATATGACCTAATCCTAACCCTTTCTCTTTTGCTCTTCCTCCGGCTGTTCGAATAAGTATATTATTCATTTTTAATATTATGAATTTTATTATCTATAAATAAGAATATGTCCACATCTAAATTTTCAGATTTTCAAACTAGTTATAAATAATAATATGATAATTTTGTAATAATTATTATGAATATCCAATTAGAAACTGTAACTAAAAATGATTGGGATTACATATTGAAATTAAGAAATAGTAGATATGTGAAATCTCAAATGTATACAAAGCACAAAATTACAAAATTAGAGCATTATGCATATTTAAAGAAGCAACAAAGAAATAAAAATTTTGTAAATTGGATAATACATTTAGATTTTAAAAATATAGGATATATTCGAATATTAGATAACGATGTCAGTATAATGATTGAAAAAAAATATCATGGAATGGGCATAGGTACAATTGCTCTTACAATTCTTGAAAAAGAAGCTAAAAAACTAGGTATAAAAAAACTTGTAGGTAGAGTTATGGTTGATAATGAGAAAAGCCAAAAAATATTTTTAAAAAATAAATATAAACTTAAGATGTATTGGTATGAAAAAAAACTTTAATTTATTTTAAACCTTGTATGAAAACTCTATCTTGCATCTCTTTTGAACTGAATAAATATTTGTAATTACTATATTTTGCATCCTCAAAGTTTTTAAACGATCCATTATCAAATGCATTTTTAATTTCATTATATGCAAATTCAATATTTTTGTTTGGCTCAAATCCCATCTGCTTAATCTTTTTTCCAGAAACTTTGTAGTTTCGATTATCTTTATTTTCATCAGAAAATTCAATTTCACATCCAGTTAAATCTTGAATTTTTTCAGCTGCTTCTCTAATGGTATAATTTTCTGAAACTACATTATATGTTCCTGTTAGTTCATTTTCTAATGAAAAAATCAATGATTCTGCTGCATCTTGCACATGTAAAAATGGTCTAAATTGATCCCCTCCATTAACTGTGATCTTATTTTTTGTTAATGCCTGAATTAAAAATAAGTTAATCACTAAATCAAATCGCATCCTTGGAGATAATCCAAATAAAGTACCAAATCGTAAAATTGTTGGTGCCATATTTAGCCAACCTATTGCTCTTTCTGATACCCATTTTTGTTTGGCGTAAAAATCTAAGGGTGAAACATTTGATTTTTCAGTAATGAATGAATTGGGTTGTGAACCATATACTGAACAGGTACTTGCAAAAATATATGTTTCAATTCCGTGAAGCATACAAAGTTCTGCAATATTTTTGGTAGCCAAATAATTAACTTCTTCACTAGTTCTTGGTTCAATACTTGATGCTGGCATCCCTACAATTGATGCAAGATGAATTACAGCATCTACATCTTTCATTGCTTTTACAGTCTTTGTTAAATCTCTAATGTCTTCTTTAACAACTTCAAATTTATCATTATTTCTTAATTCTTTTATGGATTCATCCCCATACCATAATGCATCTATTATTCTTACTTCATGATTTTTATCACATAACTTTTTTGCTAAAATTGAACCTAAATATCCTGCTCCACCTGTAACAAGAACTCTCATTAACTATCACATCTCACTTAATTACTAATACTTTGTTATCTACAAATTATTGAAAAATATTGTTTTAATTAAGATGAATATTCTTTTCAAAATTAATTTTGATTATGTTAAATTCCTACATTGAAGGAATTTGATGATTAAATGTTGAACGGTTAGATTTTTTTATATTTCCCTCTTTTGCAATCACTGAATTATAAAATTTAGGTGGTAACAAAATTTTCATTAATCTTTTTGTAAGTGTTAGATATTGTGTTGCTTCTAATTGTGCTAAAAATTTGAACAGACGTTTTGGTTTACTATAGAATTTGATAAAACCAATAGTTTGTAATTTGGAAATTTCGTCAAAACTACATTCTGACCAGTCTGCATCAAATTGATAATAGTCAAATGTTTTCCAATCAATTTTATCACCTTTAGCGTATTCTTCTACCCATAAATCAAATAATTCTGTTCCTGGAAGTGGTGTTACTTTTGTAAAATGTGCACGATCTATTGGTAATGATGCTGCAAAATCAATTGTATTTTTAATTTCTTCTTTTGTTTCTGTAGGGAATCCTATCATAAAAAATCCTGTAGTCTCAATTCCTACTTTTGATATCAGTTCACATGTTTCTCTAACTACTTTTTTATTCAATTGTTTTTTAATCAAATCTAAAATTCTTTGATTAGCTGATTCTATACCTAATGCCATAGAAACACACCCTGCTTTTTTCATTAATTCAAGTAATTCTTTATCTAGCTTATCTATTCTAACTCCATTTGGAAGACTCCAGACTATTTTGATATTACGTTTTAGGATTTCTTCACAAATAGCTACACAATGCTCTCTTACTAATGTGAAATTATCATCTTCAATTTGTATTTCTTTAACTCCATATTTGTTAACCAACATTTCTATTTCATCTACAACTTTATGTGGATCACGAGTTCTCATTCTTTTTCCAGCAGTAATTGGTGCACTACAATAAGTACAGCTATATGGGCATCCTCTTGTTGTAATAATTGGAGCCATTGGACGTGCATGTATGATCATTCCATGTGGCTCATAATTGTAACTTCTAGGATCAATTGATTCCCAATCTGGCATTCCAAAATCATCAATATCTAATTGAAATTCCCTTTTTAATTTACCAACTTGTAAAGTGTAGATATCTTTTTGCATAAGAAATGTTGTTGAACCTGACTCTGTTTTACCAATCATTTCATCACTTTGCTTTGACATTACAGCTTTTCCATTTTCCCAATATGCTAATCCATCTACTTGTGCATCTGGCATTCCTGCTGCTAATTGATTAAACGTTTTTTCCCCTTCACCAATTGCAGCATAATCTGCACCTGAATCAATTAAACTTTGGATTGGATCACAAATTACATGAGGTCCGCCAATTATTGTTTTAAGACCATAAGATTTTGCTCTTTTTACTTCTTGAACACATTCTGGAAAATATGTTGACATTGCTGTAACCCCAACTATATCCCATTCTGATGGTTCATATTCTATTTTTTCTCTGAGGCCATCAAGTATTTTGACTGTATGCCCATTTTTTTTTAATCCTGAAGATAGATAACCTAAGCCTAAATGTGGTGCAACAATAATTCCATCGTATGTTGGATTAATTAAAAGAATTTTCATACAAATTTGATTTTTTATTTAAATATATTAAATTTTTGATGAAATTTATCATTTTCACACAAACATCTAACCAAAATCACTTCTGAATATTATTTCTAATAGGAACACCGTTGAGACATTTTTCATCCGAAATAGACTTTTGTTCTGACTGTAATTTCATTTTACAAAAAGTTTCAGAATACTCTTCTAAAACAAATCCATGATTAATTAGATTTTGAATATATTTTTTTTCTGAATTGTTAAATGGAATTTTAAATGTATAGACATCATGTTTTTCTTCAACAATATTTTGCAGCAAATTAATTGAATTTATTCTAGTTTGATTAATTTCAATTAATCTAAAAGATGCTAGTTCATACTCTTGTCCTCTAGATCCTACAGGAGATAATACTATACTATTTTTCTCAACCCCCTTTTCTTTTAATGGAAATTCTCTTTCATAATCAAATGGATTTTTAAAATAATTATCTTGATCAAGCATTGTTATAGCAGGTGTAAAACTATATGAAATTAGTACAACTCCAAATAAAACAGATGTTACAGTTAATTGCAAAATTTTTATTTTAAATCCTTTTCTTTTTCTCATATTTGTAAAAATTTGTTCAATTCCATAACCAAACATCATTGAAGATAATACAAATGCTGGAAGCATATATCTACCAGGAACCCCTATTTCTCCTAATTCTTCAGATGATACTGATGAATAAAACCAAATTATGCTAGCTATTACTAACATCATAACAAATATTTCTAATTTTTTATTTTTTGATTTATAGGAATAAATTAAAATTAATCCAAAAATTATTAGAGGTAGTAATCCTATCCAATGATCACCTAAAATATCTTCATAATTGTCATCTATATTGTTAAACCCTCCTGCAAAAATATACGGCAATAAATATTTAGAATATTGTTTGATATTCTCAAAATCACTCTTTTCAAATGTAATTAATGCTAAAGGTGATGAATCAAAAACTTTTGTGTGTCCTTCATTTAATGCACCATATGTTACAAATGGATCTCCCGTAGTTGATATATTTCCATAAGCAAAAATTAATAAAAAAATCATCCATGGAATTATAGCTAATGATAATGAAATTAAATTTTTAGTTTTACTTTGTTTATTTTTTATTTTTCTATTTTTAAAATAATTATTTACTAAAAATACACTTAGAATAATTATTTCTATAGGGAATAAAATAATTCCAGATAATCTGACCGTTGAAGAAAATGCAAAAAATATTGAGGATATTAAAATTAAATGGGATTGATTAGTTCTTCCAAATTTAATTAAAAAATATGTCCCTAAAACAAATAATAAACAAAATAAACTCTCTGTATGTAATTGAATACTGTTTCTAAATAATAAATTACTTGCAGAAAGTAAAATTAGAGTAATTAACCCTGCATATTTTCCAAATAATTTAGTTGCAGTTCTTTCACTTACAATTAAAAGAATTATGAAAAGAATTGGAGATAAATAATATAATGCAAAATAACCTCCAAATAAATAGGCAATACCTCCTAGTACTATCAATCCATTTCCAGACATTGGAATCATTTCATTCTGATCTGTTCGTAACCAATTTTCTATAAGAAATTCATTTGTTTCATATTTTTCTAAAAATGGATTTGATTTTGTAATTCCTTCTTCAACAAATAATATTGATGCCATTCCATAAAAATATGAATTTGAACCCTCAAAAAATGGAACAAACTGTCCTAAAATTGAAAATGAAATAAATAAAATTATACTAATTTTAATAATTTTAATTATACTATTTTCTAATTTATTGGAATTTTTAGCATATTTTTCTATCACTATTTTCACTTTAATGATAAATTTCTAAATTTGTATATAATATATCTGCCTTAGAATTTGTTCTAATCTTAGTCAAATAATCTAAAATTTTTAATTGAATAAATTTTATTTTTTTGATTTGATTAAAGAAAAATATTACATCATCAAAATTTAATTTATTCTTTCTTGTGAAAAATAAATAAGTATTTTTTTAAATTATTTTTCTCTAATTACATTAACAATTGAATATAGAATAGTCGCTGTAATTAATAAAATTGTGCCTAGAATAACACCACCAATTCCAATGAGAGCTATACCCGGTGCTAAAACATTCTCTTCAGAAAATATTTGTATTGTCCATCCACCAAATATCAATCCAAGAATTACGAAACACAATCCTGTTACCCCATAATATAGAAGTGGTCTTTCTATTGCTACATGTTTAATTGTACTCATTACTACTGATGTTCCGTGTGAAACAGCTTTCTGAGAATGTGTATTACCTTCATAATTTATTGTAATTGGAATTTCTGTCATCCTCATCTTGTTTTTTGCAGATTTGATTAAAATTTCTGTAGATATTCCCATTCCTGATTCGGTTGGTGTTATTTCATTTAAAACTTTTTTTGAATATGCTCGAAAACCACTTTGTGAATCTGTAATATTAGAACCAGTAAGTGTATTTGTTAAACTTGTAATTGTTTTAATTCCAATTTTTCTATATTTTGGTAAATCTTTTGTAGATCCTAAAAATCTAGATCCAATTACAATATCTGCACTATTTTCAATTATTGGCTTTAAAACAGAATCAATTTCTGAAATTTGATGTTGTCCATCTGCATCAAAAGTAACTAAAACATCACCATCTATTTTTTTAGACTCATTAAATATTGTCTTTATTGCTGCACCATACCCTAAATTTGAAGAATGTTTTATCACTATTGCACCCAATGAAGCAGCAATATCTTGCGTCATATCTGATGATCCATCATCACAAACAATTACATGATCATATTTTTTCTTTAATTTAACAATAATTCCTGCAATATTTTTTTCTTCATTAAAAGCTGGTATTCCAATTATTACTTTCAAATTGTTATTATTCTTTTAATTTGATTATTTAAGATATGTTATGTTCCTCGATATGATGAAAGATTGAACTTAACGTTTTGTTAATACGAATTTTAATACTATGAAACCAACAATTACTGGGAACCAAAATGTTACTATTCGTAGTAATAATACTATCATTGTTGCAATAGTGAAATTTGTGCCATTTTGTATAATTAATCCCAATAATCCTGTTTCTGTAACAATCATTCCACCTGGTATGAATGATAGAACTCCAATTATTTGATTTGTTAAAAAAATCTGACTAGTAGTAAAAAAATCTATATTCAAATCAAATAGATCAAATACAAAATAAACTGCAATCATAGGAACAAGTTTGGTAAGAAAAGAAATACTTACTATAGAAATTATTGTTTTTAATGAAGTAAGTTTTCTTGCATTCTCCTGAAATTCTTCAGTATTGATAACCATTTTTTTAAATATTCGAGTTTTTAATAAAATATTATTCAATAAATTTAATCCCGCTGAATTTTTAAAAACAAAGAAAATAAATCCAGATAACACTAATCCTATACCAAAAATAATTTCTGATACAATAAAATTATTCCAATATAATAAAATTCCAATTATGATGGTTAAAGCGACAATATCTGTCCATCTATCATAGATTAATGCTGGCATTGTTTTAGAAATTGATTGTTTAGTTTGTTTTTTTAGTAGATAATTACTAACAATCATACCCACACTTCCTGGTGTGATAATCATGGACATACTTGCAGTATAAATTAAAAATGCATCTTTGAAATTTAGATTTATGTTTATTTTTTTAAGTATAATTTGATACTTCCATGCATAAATAAATAATGTTAAAACAGCCAATGAAAAAATAGCAATATATCGTTCAAATTCTATTTGATTGAAAACTAAAATTATTTCATTTGCATCTGATAACAATAAAATTATGGCATAAAAAAAAATTACAATTATTATTGCATAAATTCCCTTATTTACTGATGATTTTTCTAAACTCATAATCGATCTTTTACAAATTTTATTGAATCTACTGGTGTGGGATCTGTTTCAGATAAAATTGCAACATAGATAGAAACATAATCAAAAAAATAAACTAAATTTATTAGTTTACTTAATATATTTCCAGAAACAGAGAAAATTTCTTTGTATTCAACTCCTTCTTTTTTAAAATATTCCTTTAAAATTTCCCACCTTTGATCTGTTTTAAAATAATCGTCTTTTCCTCTAATTAGAATAGGTTTCAAGTTTTTAGATTTTGACCATGGAACAATTCCATTATGACAAGCTTCAATTACATCTTCACTGATTGCATGAATTTTTGCATTTTCCTGTAATGAGTTTTTAAATCTAATTGCTGATGCTTGTAATCCATATGGATAGTAAATCATTGGAATTTCTGAAATCCATTCTGCCAATGATATTGCTGGATTTGTATTCGTTAAGTTATTTGTCCCTATTTTGTCTCTTTGTTTTTTTAATTCCTGTAGAGAGTCCATTATATCATTTTTATTAATTGGTAAAAATGGTTCTAAAATTTTTAGTATGGAAAATAAAAAAATTGGAAATGATGAACGTGGGGAATGTTTCATTTCAATTTTGTGATGATTAATATTATTTTTCTCGCAATATTGTTCCATTTTTCCTCCATCTGAAAATGCAAGAATTTTGCATTTTAGATTATTTGCCATAGATAAGATGCTGAGAGTTTCTTCAGTATTTCCTGAAATACTTATTGTTATCACTAGACTTTTTGAATTAACGGTTTTTGGTAAAACATACCCTTTAACAACTTCTACATGAATATTCGTTTTAGATAAAATTGCTGCAAAAATATCTCCTATTGAACCTGAACCACCCATTCCAGCGAAAATAATATGAGAACATTCTCCCAAGTTTAATTCATTAGAATCCATATCAAGTTGCTGATATGCCATTTCTGGCCAAAAATCATATATTTTAAGCATATTTTCTGAATCATATTTTTGAATTTGTTCGAATTCTATCAATTATTTAGTTCTTGTAAATTGAAAATATATGTTTGATGAATTATAAGATTAATTTAATATAATCATAATTTTTTAACATTTTAAATGTCTGATAATTCGAATATTGTCCTCAGAACAGTTGAATGGAAAAATGATAAAGTAGTAATGATTGATCAAACAAAACTTCCTAATGAATTGATTTTTGTTGAATTTGATGATTTTAATCAAGTTGCAGATGCAATTAGTTCTTTAGTAGTAAGAGGTGCTCCTGCAATTGGTGTGTCAGGAGCATTTGGATTGGCTCTTGCTGTTTTACAAAGTAAGGCTATAACAAGAGAAGAACTATTATCTGATTTACAAATTGCAAGAGAAATTCTTTTTGCAACAAGACCTACGGCTGTAAATCTAGGATGGGCATTGGAAAAAATAATGAATGTTGCAAAAACTGGAGAGACAGTAGAAAAAATTCAACAATTAGTAATATCTACTGCAAAAAGAATGGCGGATGAAGATATTGAGATAAACAAATCTATGGGAAAAAATGGTTCAGTTCTTTTTGATGATAATGATACTATAATGACTCATTGTAATGCAGGTTCATTAGCTACTGTTGCATATGGGACTGCATTAGGTGTAATTAGGGCAACACGAGAAAGTGGAAAAAATGTTAAAGTTATTGCTACTGAAACTAGACCAATTCAACAAGGTTCACGATTAACTGCTTTTGAATTAAAACACGATGGATTTGATGTTAGTTTAATTCCTGATACTGCAGTTGGATATTCTATGGCAAATGGATTAGTAAACAAAGTTGTAGTTGGCGCTGATAGAATTGTGAAAACTGGTCATGTTTTTAATAAAATTGGAACATATCAAGTGGCAACAATGGCAAAACAGCATGGAATTCCATTTTATGTTGCTGCACCATTGTCTACAATTGACTTGGAAACCAAAGCTGATGATGTAATAATTGAAATGAGAAAAGGTTCCGAAGTTACAGGTATTGGTGAGAAAAAAACTGCACCTGACGATATCGGTGTAATCAATCCTGCATTTGATATGACTCCCCCTGAATTAATTGCTGGAATAATTACTGAAAAAGGTGTGGCTACTGCTCCTTATGAGGAGTCTATTCAAAAATTATTCCAAGCTAATTAATACAAAGTTTTTATTGTTTTTTAAACTGCTGTATAAAATATGAGTACTGTTTCTACACAAGCAATTGAAGAATCCTTGAAACAATGTATGGATCCTGAAGTTCCTCTAAATATTGTGGAAATGGGTTTAATTTATGGAATTGATGTGACTGAAAATAATGATGTTAATATTAAAATGACAATGACCACTCAAGGATGTCCTTTACATGAGACTTTAGTTGCTGATGCAACAAGATTTGCTAAAAAAGTTCCTGGAGTAAATAATGTCAATATTGACATTGTGTGGGAACCTGCATGGACAATGGATAAAATGACTGAAGAAGGAAAACTCAAAATTAAAGAAATGGGTGCAAATGGATTGAATACTCCTGCACCAATTAATTATGAAACTGCATTACCCCAAGGAGTTGGAAAACTAGTACAACAAGAAGACGGTTCAATGGTGTTAGCTAATGAACACGATCAAGGGTTTATGGTAAATCAAGCTATTGTAGATTTTTGGAAATCTTGTAATGGTCAACGTAAAGTAACAGATCTTGTTGAAATTTTTGCAAATCAAACAGGATTACAAAGAAATCAAGTTGAAAAAGAAGTTATGCAATTGTTGCAACAATTACGAGATGGTGGATTAATTGCAATTGCAGGTCAACCAGATCAACCAAATGTTGAATTTAAAAAATAATTTTAATCCAATCCTTGTTTAGGTCTTCCAACTTTTTTCTTTGTTTTAGGTCTTCCAACTTTCCGTTCTTTTCTAATTGTTTTTGTCTTTTCTTTAAAATCTAATCCTTTTTCAAACAATTCAAGTATTAACACTTTAGCAATTTTTGTAATCTTTTGTTCAAAATTTCTTTGATATTCTGGACTATTCAAAATTTTACCCAAATTTTTGCCACCTATCATAATGTCTTTACTTTCTAATGAATCTCCTACTAATTCTTTAGCTAATGTAAGACCTACATAGAATTTAACTCCTGAACGAATTATTTCATTATAACTTAATCCATATTGATCTTTTATTCTATCAATTTCATCAAATTCATCATCTGGAAATCTGGCTCTAAGTGTATTCCATTCTGTCATAAATATTGATAACAGTTTCTACTAATAACTTCTTAGATTAAATTTTAGAATATATAATTTGAATTTGCACCATCAAAGTTTATTGTAGCTCCTGAAAGATACTTTATTTTATTTTCAATGATACTTTTAATAAAATCTCCAATTTCTTTTGGTTCCCCTAATCTTTTCATAGGTAACGTTTTTTCATATACTTCAATATTTTCAATTAATTCTTTAGTTCTATCTGTATTGATAGGACCCGGTGCAATGTTAACACAACTAATATTTTTTTGAGCATATTCTTTACTCAATACTTTGAAAACTTCTGAAAATGCTGCTCTGTATGCTGATGAAATAATCAATTTCGAATTTGGTTCTTTTATTACATTTGAACTTATCAAAAATATGTATCCTCCATTATTCACTTTGATGTTTTGTAGAATGATACAAAATCCTACAAATAATTGATTATGGTACTTATTCCAATCTTCTTCAGTAATAGTTGAAAATGGTTTTGGTTTAGGCCCTCCTGTATTGAGAATTAAGATATCTGTTTCATTATTCAATTTTAAAAATTCTTTTACACTATCTAAGTCTGATGTGTCAATGTCTTTTTGAGAAGTTGCAAAAACATCAATATTAATTGTTTTTAAAGAATCTGAAATTGCTTTTCCGATTCCACGAGAACCACCTAAAACTATTGCTTTAGTCATAATATAACAAAAACTCAGTCATAATTAAATTTCGTTATATGATTAAATTAGAATTTTGATGCTTTAGAAAAAGTAGGAGTAAATTTTTCGTCCTTATTTAGAAAAATTTTAAAATGTTTTTTACATAAATTTCTATTCTCTTTAAAACTAATTTTCACAGTTTGTATGGCTTTTTCTTTGCATTCTGAAATACTACATTGCAATATTGAAAATTATAGTATTTGTTAATAAAACTTTGAAATAATGTAATTACCCTGCTAACTTTTTTATCATTGTAAATCATTGTAAAACTATGAATGATGATGAAAAAGGAAAAGAATTTTTAAAATTAATAGATGAACAAAATACAGTACAATGGAATATTGTTGCTAAATTATCTTCTTTAATTAAATCTGAATGGAATTCTCCAGAATTAAAAACTGAAGTAGAAAATTTAGTTAAAGATCACTATAAAATTACAAAAGATCTTAATAGTTTGGATGAGAATAACAGTATCTTATAATGCAGAATCCACCATTAATGCAATAAATAATACTGCCAAATATGGACTGGAGAATTTGAATAATGTCCATGCAGCTTTCTCCATTGGTCTAATTGTAACCCAAATTGATAATCCTAGCATTAATCCACCTGATGCAATTGCAGTCCACAAGTAAACATCTCCCACCATATTTTCTCCATTTTCAGTTGTAATGAAAAATGGTGCAATTGAAAATAGTACCATTACAACAGTTGATAATGCAATTGCTCTTGCTGAAGTTTTTTCAGATTGTACTGCAGTCAACATTGGAACGTTTACTTTGTTATAATCTTCTTTGAAATGTAATGTTAAAGCCCAAATATGCATTGGAATCCAAATAAACACTAGTCCTGCCATTGCTAGACCCATTGTCCACAAATCTGACATACTTACTGCTACCCAACCAATCATCGGAGGCGAACCTCCACATAATCCTCCTAAAATAATATTTGTTCTAGAATTTCGTTTAAGTATATATGAATAAATAATTACATTGTTTACTAATCCAAATGCAATGAAAATTGTTGCCCATATTCCTTGTTCTAATGTTGTAGTAGATGAAATTCCAAAAGCCAATACTAATGAAATTCCAGCTAATACTAATCCAAAATTTCTTGCTTTAACTGCAGGATAAATTCTTTTAGAAGGCAATGGTCTGTCTTTAGTTCTTTCCATGATTGCATCAATATCTCTGTCACGATAATTTGTCAAAGTATTTGCTGCTGCGGAACCTGCTGCAACTGAAAATAACATCAAAGTCCAAGTTTCAATAGAAATTGAAATATTGTAAATATTTGATGCAGTTAATGCTGCTCCAAATGCAGTGAATACAAGTAAATACCAAATTTTTGGTTTTGTTAATTCATAGTAAACTGCTACTTTTGAGCAAGTTGTTTGTTTTTGCAATATACTAGTCACCAGTATTTGATGGCATATATGGCATTGCTTTCGTACGTGATTTCATTTCAATAAATGATTCCGATGACTGAATTCCTTCCACTCTTCCTATTTTTTCTGAAACCATTTTGTGCATTTGATCTAATGATCTTGAATACATTGTAACTAAAATATCAAATCTGCCTGTAACTTCTGCTACTTCTCTAACTCCATCAATTTTGAATAGTTCTTCAATAACGTTATCTCTTTGTTTAGTATCAATGTTAATTCCTGTTAATGCTTTAACTTCATAACCTAATTCAGCATCGTTAACATCTATGGTAAAACGTTCAATTAATTTTCTTTTAACAAGTCTTTTGATCCTTGAATAAACAACTGATGAATTTACATCTATTTTTTTAGATAATCGTGGCACTGAAATTGAAGCATCATTAGATAATTCTGATAATATCTGTAAATCTAAATCATCAACTTTTGTCGTCTATAACACCTAAACCGATATAGATTTCTGGTTCTTATAAAGTTATTATTGTAAAAATTACAATTATTTTCTAAATTTTATCTTTTTTGTATAACATTTCTGCTAAAAGAACAGCTCCTTTTGCAGAACCCATTTTTTTGTTATGTGAAAATAACATGTATTTCAAACCATTATCAAACAATTCTTCTTTTTCGACTCTTCCAATTGTTGTAGTCATTCCATCTCCTACTGTTCTTTCCATTCTTGGTTGTGGTCTAGTTGGATCTTCGTGAAATGCATAGTAATCTTTAGGAGCTGATGGTAATCCCGTGACAGAAATATCTTTATTACTTTCATTGAAAGTTTCTTTTGCTTTTATTGGATCAATTTCTTTTTCTGTTTCTACAAAAACTGATTCAGTGTGACCATCTATTACTGGCACTCTAGTACAAGTACAACTGATTTTAATATCTGCATCTTCAATTTTTCCATCTTTTAGTTTCCCTAAAATTTTTCTTGTTTCTAATCTAACTTTTCCTTCTTCTTTTGGAATGTATGGAATAATATTATCTGTTATTCCCATTGCAGATACTCCTGATTTACCTCCACCTGAAATTGCTTGCATTGAAGTCATCAGAACTTTTTTTGCTCCATATTTGTCAAGAAGTGGTTTTAATGTAATTGCTAGACCTGTAGTAGTACAATTTGGTAAAGGGGCTACCCAACCTTTCCAATTCCTATTCTTCTTTTGAGTTTCTAATAATTCGGTTTGTTCATCATTAATTCCTGGAATTAGTATTGGTACATCGTCTTCGTATCTATATGCGGAGCTAGTTGATATGACTGGTAAATCTGCAGCCATTTTAGTTTCAATATCTCTTGCAGCTTCTGATTCAACTGCAGAAAATATCAAATCTAATTGAGAAACATCTAATTGATCTACTGATTTAACTGTCATATTTTTAATATATTCTGGAATTTCTCCACCTACATCCCAAGCAACAATTCCACTTGCATCTTTAATTGCATCTAGATAATTTTTTCCTGCTGAACGCTCAGATGCTGCTATTTGAGTTACCTCAAACCATGGATGATTATTTAGTGACTGGACAAATTCTTGACCTACAGAACCTGTAACTCCAATAATTGCAACTTTTTTCTTACCCATAATGTCAAACTTGATCGGTCTCAATTAATAATCGTTTTCAGAATTACCAAAACATACTAAATTAGCCTATCCTATTTGGAACTGTGAAAATAAATACAAAATCGTCCATTCGTAGACATTCTCCTGTAATCCATGGCGGAAAAAATCCTTCAAAAAATAGCGATCACAACATTATTGATTTTAGCTCAAATATCACTCCTCTTGGAATTCCTAAATCTGCAGAATTAATCATCAAACAAAATTTGAAGAAAATTCAATATTATCCTGATCCTAATTCCGAAACTGTTATCACAAATTTACAAAAATACACTCATTTATCAAAATCAAATATTATTGTTGGAAATGGTGCAATTGAAATTCTTTACAACTTTTGTTTTGCATTTTTATCTAAAACAACTAAAGTATTAATTTCTGTTCCTACATTTCAAGAATATGAAACTGCAGTAAAATTAAGTAATTGCAAAATTTTGTATTTTAAGTCATTAAGTTTGTCTAAAAATATTAATTCATTTATTTTACAGATTCCAAAAAATGGATGTGTATTTCTTTGTAATCCTAATAATCCTACAGGAGAATTATTGTCAAAAAAAGAATTGTTATCTATAATAATTGCTGCCAAGAAATTAAAAACTATTGTTTTCATCGATGAGTGTTTTATTGAATTAGTTCCAAAATCAAATGAATCTGTAATATCATATGTTAAAAAATATGACAATCTCTTTATTCTAAGATCTTTAACAAAATCATTTGGTTTACCTGGATTGAGAATAGGATATGCGTGTGGTTCACAAGAAATCATCAGAATTTTAAAAAATATAAAAATTCCATGGAGTGTAAATTCTTTAGCTCAAGATGCAGCAAATGCTGTGTTAAAAGATATTTCTCATATTAAAAAATCTAATTTAATTATTAAAAAAGAATTAAAATATTTGAAAGAACAAATTTCTGCTATTGATGGTTTTGAATGTCTTTCATCATTTACTAATTTTATGTTAATTAAAACAAAACATGATTCTACAAAATTACAAATAAAATTATTAAAAAACAAAATTTTAATTCGTGATTGTAAAAATTTTAGAGGTTTAAACAATCATTACATTCGAATTGCAGTTAAATCTCATAAAGATAATATAAAATTAGTTACTGCATTGGAGAAAATGAAATGAAATCATTAATGATTCAAGGAACCTCTTCTGGTGCTGGAAAAACAACATTAGTTGCTGCCTTATGTAGAATTTTTTCAGATAAAGGTTACAGTGTGGCTCCATTCAAGTCTCAAAATATGTCCAATTTTGGATATATTACGCCTGATTTTGAAATTTCTCGTGCTCAAGCAATTCAGGCTTTTGGTGCACGGTGTGAAATTACGTCAGACTTGAATCCTATTTTATTAAAACCAGTTGGGAACTATTCTAGTGTTGTTTATTTGAATGGTAAGCGATTTAAAAAAATGCATGCAAAAGAATACTATGAAAAATTTGTAAACACTGAAGGTATGAAATTGGCCTCAAAATCTTTGAAAATTTTACAAAAGAATTTTGATTTAGTAATTATGGAAGGTGCTGGTTCTCCTGCAGAAATTAATTTACAGAAATATGATATTGCAAATATGAAAATTGCTAAAAAAGCAAATGCAAGTGTTTTATTAGTTACTGATATTGAGAAAGGGGGTTCATTTGCTAGTTTAGCTGGAACTATGGCTTTAATAGAAAAACAATATCAAAAATTAGTTAAAGGATTTATTTTTAATAAATTTCGTGGAGATATTGATGTTTTAAAACCAGGATTCAAAAAATTAAAAAATCTTACAAATGTACCCGTGATTGGAACAATTCCATTAATTTCATTAACTTTACCAGAAGAGGATTCTCTTAATTCTAATCCTAAAGATATTGTTTGGAACAAGAAAAATATTAAAAAAATTGATAATGAATTAAACAAATTATCAAAAATTGTTGAATCAAATATGGATATCAATTCAATTGAGAAAATGTTACAATGATTATTGAATCTATTGCAATTATTGGTTTTGCAATTTTAATTGATTTAATATTTGGGGATCCAAAAAATCGTTATCATCCAACAGCTTGGATAGGAACGTTCATTGCAAAATTAACTACTCTTACAAAAAATCAAAATTCAACAATTGAAAAAATTGGTGGCACAACAATGATAATTATTATTTCTAGTGTGGTTGTTTTATTATTATCTGGACTAAATTTTGGAATCTCTTTAATTTCTGTTGATTATGTTTCATTAATTTTATCTATAGTTATAGGTGCATTATTACTTAAAACAACAATTGCAATTCGTGGAATGGAAAAGCATGCAATTAGCGTACTTGATTCTTTAGAGAGTAATGATCTTGATTTGGCAAGAAATTATTTATCAATGATTGTCAAGCGAAATACTACAAAATTAGACAAAAATCATGTACTTTCAGGCGTACTTGAAAGTATTAGCGAAAATACTGTTGATGGTATTACTGGACCAATGTTTTACTATTCCTTTTTTGGTTTATTTGGTGCATTTGTCTATAGAATCATCAATACAGCTGACTCAATGGTTGGATACAAAAATGATCTTTTCAAAAATCTAGGATGGTTTTCGGCTAAATGTGATACAATCTTAAATTATATTCCATCTAGACTGACAGGATTAATGATGGTTATTTCAGCAGCGATTTTACAAAATAATTGGAAAAATTCTTACAAAATAATGATTCGTGATGGTAAAAAAACTGAAAGTCCTAATGCTGGATATCCAATGGCAGCATTAGCCGGAGCATTAGAAACTAAATTTGAAAAAATTAATCATTACAATTTGGGAGATGGAGAAATAATTCTTTCAAAACAACATGTTACATCTGCAATTAAAATTATGAAATTAACATCAATTCTTTTCTTTGGAATTATTACTATTCCAATAATTCTTATTTTATCTATGGTTGGATGGTGGATTTATGTTTAAAGAAATTGGTTCTGTTTTTTCTTTTTTAACAATTTTACCATCATCAAATTCAACCTTAAATGAAACTGCAAAATACATGTATCTCTTTCCTGTTGTGGGAATAATACTTGGCATTTTAGTTGGTAGTTTTGGTTTTGGTTTATCATTTCTTTTGGATCCAATATTGGTAAGTTTTCTTGTTGTTACATCAATTGCAATTTTGACAGGAATTCATCATGCTGATGGTTTAGCTGATTTTGCTGATGGTTTAATGGTAAAAGGAAGTAAAGAAAAAAAACTTAATGCAATGAAAGATCTCTCTACTGGTTCTGCAGGAGTTGTAGCACTTGTGTTGTATCTTATTGGATTAGTTGTTACAATTTCACTTACAACTGGATTTGATCTGTTTAAGGCAATTCTGATTAGTGAAATTTTAGCAAAATTTTCCATGGTTTTAATGGCAAGCTTGGGAAATTCTGCATCATTAGGCTCAAATTCATCTTTTGTTCAGACTATGAAAGATAAGCGAAAATTAATGCTAGCATTTGTAATTATGATAATTCCTGTTGCTTTACTTGGTGAAACAACTGGTCTTGTAATGCTTGCAGTTACTTTTGTTGTTACAATCATAATTTTAGGAATATCTATGCGTAGTTTTGGTGGTATTACTGGAGATGTTATAGGTTCTACTAATGAAATAACTCGTTTAGCATCATTGATGGTATTTGTTTCGATATGATTGCTTTGATTATGGCAGGTGGTAAAGGTACAAGAATGAATCTTGATAACGAGAAATTATTACTCAAATATAAAAAACCAATTATTTTTCATGTATTTGATTCTTTAAAAGAATCAAATTGTTTTTCAAAAATTTTAGCATTGACAAGTCCTAATTCTCCAAAAACAAAAAAATTATTACAAGAAAATAATGTTGATATTTTTAATACTGATGGAATAGGATATGTTGAAGATTTAACTTTAGTACTTCAATCCATGAATGATTCTGTTTTAGTTACTTCTGGCGATTTACCTCTTTTAGATGTAGAAATTATAAAAAAAATTGTTAGCTACTATGATTCTGAAAAAATTTGGACTAGCATTTTAGTAACTAACGAATTTTTAATTTCTCTTGGATTGGAATCAGATTATTTTGTTAATTATAATAATCAAAAATGTAATTACACAGGAATTTCTTTAATTAATACAAATAAAATTAATTCATCTCAGAATTTAAATGAAAATTATATTATCATTGATGACAAAAGAATTGCATTAAATCTAAATACAAAACAGGATTACGAATTACTCGGCACTGCCTGAAATTTTACCGTTTATTTTTGCTTTAGAACCAGTGGGTTCTGAAATTGTATTACCACATGAGTTACATGCAATATTTGTCGATGCATGGGAATATACTATTTGTAATTCACCGCATTCTTCACAATTAACTTTTTGAAACTTGCTTGATGGTTTAGGAACCCCGATATGATCTTTCTTCATGCTGCTACCAACTCAAATTTCTTAATTCTAACACCTGTTTTATTGTATTTCTTTTTACAAACAGTACATGTCATAATTGGAGTAACTTTCTTTGTTACTTTTGCTGGTTTTGCAAGTTTTGGGAATTTTTGTCCACCATAACCTTGTTTACGCTCAGCGTGACGACGTTCACCTCTTGCAGAACCACGTCTCTTTCCAGCCTTGTAAATGGAGACCTTTTGATCAGTATGTGTTTTACATTTTGCACAATACTTTCTGATCACCTTTGGAATGTTCATATCAACAAAACCTCTTCATCCGTAATTTAAGCATTGAACCTATAATAGTCATAAATTTGAATATTAATTATGAATTCAAGCCTAGCCAATTCTATTCAATCTTTAAACTCTGTTGCATTAGGTGATAAAAAAGCAAATCTTGTTTTGACAAATTGTAATTTACTTTCTGTTTATACTAGGGAAATAATTCCAAAAATTCAGATTGCAATTATTGATGATCGAATTGCATATGTTGGTTTAGATGCAACTCATGCAATAGGGCCAAAAACCAAAATTATTGATATTAAAGATAAATTCGTCAGTCCTGGATTTGCAGATCCTCATCTACATATCGATCAATTTGTACTACCATCTGAATTTGCAAAACAAGCTCTTCTTTGTGGTGTGACTTCCCTTTTTTCAGATCCTATTGATATTGTCAGTGTAGGTGGTTACAAAGGTTTTCAAGAATTTCTTAAACTAGGAGAAAATTTACCTATTCGAATATTTCAAACAGTTCCAGGTGGACTACCTGTTGATGCAAAATTTAGTAATAGTAAATCATTAACTCCGTCACAAGAAAAAACTGCAATTAAACATCCTCATGTACTTGGAATGGGAGAAGTTTTTTCATGGACTAAAGTAACTTTACGTGAACCAAAAACAATGAAATCACTTTCAACAATGCTGGAACATGATTGTATCATTAATGGACATACTGCAGGTACAAGTGACAAAAAACTTAATGCGTATATTTCATCAGGAATTCTTTCTTGTCATGAACCAATTAACTTTGATCAAGTATTAGAAAGATTACGATTAGGAATGTGGATTATGATTAGAGAAGGCTCTATACGTCGTGATTTAAAAGAAATTATCCCACGTGTATTATCTCATGGAACGTATCTGAATCGATTAATGTTTTGTTCAGATGGTCTTGATCCATTAGATATTTCTAAATTTGGTTATATTGATTACTGTATTAGAGAATCCATTAAACTTGGTTTAGAGCCTATAGATGCAGTAACAATGGCATCTAAAAATAATTTTGATTATTATAATATGGGAAAAGATCTTGGAGGAATAGCACCTGGTAAGTTAGCTGACATTTTAGTTTTTGATAATTTAAAATCATTTAAACCAAAACATGTTTTTGTTGGAGGTAAGCTTGTAGTTTCAAATGGAACTATTGTAGCTCATATAAGAAAAAATATTATTTCTCCTTGGATTAAAAAAACTGTAAAATTAAAAAAATTTTCTGAAAATGATTTTATGATCAAATCTAAAAAGGATCATGTGATTGCAAATACAATTTTTATGCAAAATGAAATAATTACTAAATTAGGGACATCAGAATTGTATCCAAAGAACGGTCATGTTTCTGCATCTTTAGATGATGACATTTGGAAAATTGCAGCATTTGATAGAACTCATGGAACAAATCAACACTCAATTGGATTTCTTGAAAATTTTGGTGCTGATATAGGTGCATTTGCTTCTACATGGAGTTTTCACGAAAATGATTTGATTGTACTTGGTTCAAATGATTCTGACATGACAATAGCGGCAAATCATTTAATCAAAAATCAAGGGGGGTTAGTAGTAGTTAAATCTGGGAAAATTCTCGCTTCACTACCATTACAATTTGGAGGAATTGTTTCAACTGATTCCTTTGAAACTGTTTCATCTAATTTTGAAAGGATCAATAATTCTATAGTAGATTTAGGATGTAAATTTAGTAGACCTCATTTGATCCCTCTTTTTCTGCCTTTCTTAGCCTTACCATCTGTAAGGATTCTAGCAGGTGGAATCATTGATGTGAAAAAACGATCTTATATTTCACCTATTAATTAGGCAATGTTAAAAAGGGGGATTTTGAGAATTGAAAATGAATCTAAATGGCATCAATCCAACAAGGACCAAATGGACCTGTATTAGTTCTTAAAGAAAGTGCACTACAACAAAAAGGCAAAGATGCACAACAAAACAATATTGCTGCAGCAAAATTAGTTGCAGAATTAGTCAAAAGTAGTCTTGGACCTCGTGGTTTAGATAAAATGTTAGTTGATTCCTTAGGCGACGTTACGATTACAAATGATGGTGCTACTATTCTAAAAGAAATCGATGTTCAACATCCAGCAGCAAAAATGATTGTTGAAATTTCTAAAACTGTAGATAATGAAGTAGGTGATGGAACAACTTCTTCTGTTGTTTTTGGTGGTGCATTATTAGCAAGAGCAGAAGATCTTTTGAAAAAAGATGTTCATTCTTCAACAATTATTGAAGGTTTTCAAGCTGCATCCGAAAAAACTCTTGAAATCTATTCACAATTATCTAAAAAAATTGAACCTAATGATAAAACATCACTTTTAAAAATTGCATCGACAAGTATGCAATCAAAATTAATTTCAGAAGATAGTAGTAGTTTATCAAAGGTTGTAGTTGATGCAGTTCTTAGTATTGCAACCAAAAAGGGTGAACAATATTTTGTTGATCTTGAAAATATTAAAGTTGAAAAGAAACCAGGTGGTTCAATTGATGACACACAAATTGTAGAAGGTATTGTTTTAGATAAAGAAATTGTTCATAGTGGAATGCCTACTAGAATTGAAAAAGCAAATATTGCATTGATTAATTCTGCATTAGAAATTGAAAAAACAGAAATGAGTGCAGAAATTAGAATTACTGATCCAACTCAAATGCAAATGTTCTTAGAAGAAGAAAATAGAATGCTAAAAACTATGGTTGATAAATTACATGATGTCGGAGCTAATGTTTTGATTTGTCAAAAAGGAATTGATGATATTGCACAACATTATCTTGCAAAACATGGAATTATGGCAGTTCGTCGTGTAAAAGAAAGTGATATGATTAAACTTTCAAAAGCTACAGATGGACGAGTAATTAGTAACTTAGATGATTTAACTGAAAAAGATCTTGGTTCAGCTGATTTGGCTCATCAAAAGAAAGTTGAATCTGATAAATGGGTATTCATTGAAGGTTGTAAACATCCACAATCTGTAACACTACTTATTCGTGGAGGTACTCAAAGAGTAATTGATGAAGTAGATCGTTCTATTCATGATTCTTTAATGGTAGTAAAAGATGTAATTGAAAAACCAGAAATCGTTGCTGGCGGTGGTGCTCCTGAAGCATTTGCAGCAGCACAACTCAAAGATTGGGCTGATAATTTTGATGGAAGAGAGCAACTTGCAATTAAAAAATATGCTGAAGCATTAGAAGTAATTCCATTAACAATTTCTGAAAACGCAGGTATGGATCCTATTGATACAATGGCTACTTTAAGATCAAAACAAAGTCAGGGACAAAAATGGACTGGTATTGATGCTAAAAATACAAAAATTGCAGATATGATGGCAATTAACGTAGTTGAACCAATTGCAGTTAAAGAACAAATTATCAAATCTGCAACTGAGGCAGCATGTATGATACTCCGAATTGATGATGTCATTGCTATTTCAGGAGGTCCAGGCGGCGGCGGCGGAATGCCTCCAATGGGATAAATTCAGTTAAAATTTAATCATACTGCTTTTCATAAATTATTGTTGTACAAAATTGGTGTAGATCTAGGTGGTACTAAGACAGAAATAATTGTTTTAGATGAGAGTCTTAATGTTTTAGAACGAAAAAGAGTTATTACACCCAAAAACGATTATCAGAAAATTATCAATAATATAGCAAACTTGGTTTCAGACGTTACACAAAATATCTCTGATTTTTCATTAGGAATTTGTTGTCCTGGTGCAATTTCAAAACAAACTGGATTAATCAAAAACAGTAATACACAATGTTTGATAGGTAAATCTTTAAAAGAAGATTTAGAAAATAAACTTCAAAAAAATATTTCTATTGAAAATGATGCTAATTGTTTTACTTTAGCTGAATCTAAAATGGGTGCTGGAGTTGAGTTCAATTTAGTTTTTGGTGTTATCTTAGGTACTGGTGTAGGTGGAGGTATTGTGATTAATAAATCACTTAACTGTGGTAGAACTAACATTGCAGGTGAGTGGGGTCACCATACTTTACATCGAAATGGAAATTCTTGTTATTGTAGTAAATTTGGTTGTGTAGAGACATACATTAGTGGACCCTCTTTAGAAAAACGTTGGAATCAACTTACTGGTTTAACTCAATTAATGCCTGAAATAATTGATAACTTTGATGATGAAATTGGTAAACAATGGAAAGATGAATTTTTAGAAAATTTTGGTTATGGTCTTGCAAATGTAATTGATATTTTAGATCCTGATGCAATAATTCTCGGTGGTGGTTTATCTAATATTGATTTTTTATACACTGAAGGAAAAAATTCAATTTATTCTAAAGTCTTTTCTGATATTGTTGAAACTCCTATATTAAAAAACAAACTTGGTGATTCCTCTGGAGTATTTGGTGCTGCCCTTTTAAGTTAATTATTGTGGACATCCTTCCATTTTTGCAATGAAATATCCATTTGTCATAATTTCAATCTCTATATCTTCTGAAACAGATTCTGAATGACAAAATTTACATTCTTCTGTTGTAACTGTTGAATTATTTTCATTAATTGATTTTAGCCATTCTTTTGCAAAAGTAATTGCTTCTTGACTATCTTTTTTGTCGGTAATGACATCAAAATGTATTGTATGACCATCGTTGGCTTTAACATATGTATCAAAGACATGAAAATCCATACTATACACTAATCCTAACTATGTGAATCTCTAATCTCAATAATTTTTTCTGTAATTTCGTTAACATTTACATCTAATTCTGTAGTTACTAAAATTAATCCTGCTCCCCCAATAGGTATTGTTATTCTGTAGATTTTCTCATATTTTGCTAAAGCAAAGATTGGTACTCCAATTTTGTCAGCTGTTTTTTTTCTTGTTGACCAACGGTAAATTGCTTGTGATAATGATGTTTCAGTTTCTTCTCTTGTTAGATGAGATTTAACTCCTGGTCTAATTTTGTCGTGAAGTTCACCATAATCATAAACTGCTGCATATCGAATTTTTTGATTAAATTCTAAAATTTCATCACAAATTTTTTCATAGTTCATTTTTTATCCCTCATTGTGGCTCAATTGTTGCTGGTGGTTTACTTGAAATTGTATATGTTACCCATGTTACATCTTCAATTTCGTTAGTTATTCTATTACTCATTTTTTCTAATACTCCATGTGGTAGTCTAGTCCAATCAGCAGTCATTGCGTCAATAGAATCTACAACTCGAATCATAACTATGTTTCCATATTTTCTCTCATCACCTACAACTCCCACTGCTTTATCATCACCTACTGCTGCATAGGCCTGCCAAACTTTGGTATAAAAGCCAGATTCCATTAATTCTTCTTCAACAATTTTACTTGCTATTTTTGAAATTTGTAATTTTGTTGAAGTAATTTCTCCAATAATTCTAACTGATAATCCTGGACCTGGAAATGGATGTCTCATGAATAATTTTTCAGGAACTCCTAAAATTTTTGCTATTTGCCTGACTTCATCTTTGTATAATTCTCTTAATGGTTCTAAAATTTCTAAATTTAACCAATCTGGTAACCCGCCTACATTATGATGAGATTTAATTACATCTGCTGGACCTTTTGAAACACCGCTTTCAATTACATCTGGATATAGAGTTCCTTGAGCCAACCATTTGAAAGGACCTTCTTTTTCAGCAAAATTTGTAAAAACTTGAACGAATTCTTCACCTACAATTTTCCTTTTTAATTCTGGATCATCTACTCCCTTCAATTTTTTAAGAAATTGCTCTCCTGCATCAATTGATGTGAAATTAACTTCAAAATTTTCTTTAAACATCTCTTCTACTTCTTTTTCTTCATTTAACCGTAGTAAACCATTATTTACAAAAACACATTTGAGTCTATTTCCAATTGCTTTATCAATTAATAATGCAACTACTGTTGAATCAATTCCACCACTAACACCGCACAAAACATTCCCTTTAATTTTTGAAATTTTTTCCACTGCTGTATCAATAAATCCTTTCATTGTCCAATCTTGTTTTGCATGACAAACTTTTAGAACAAAATTTTTCAAAATTTCAGTACCTTGTTCTGTATGAACAACTTCTGGATGAAATTGAATTCCATAGACTGATTTTTCATCTGATGCAATTGCTGCAGCTTTTGCACCTTCAGTATGACCAATTATTTTGAATCCTGATGGAATTTCTTCAGCTTCATCTCCATGACTCATCCATGCTCTAACTGATTCTCCAATTCCATTTAGTAAATCATTATCATTATCTATTGTTAGAAGAGACGAACCATATTCTTTGTTCGCTCTTTTCACTTTTCCTCCAAATTTATCTACAATTAATTGATGACCATAACATATTCCTAATAATGGTAAATTCATTTCAAAAATTTTATTTTCTGGAACTGGAGCTTCAGAATTATAAACACTAGATGGACCTCCTGAAAAAATTATTCCTTTTGGATTATGTTTTTGTATTTCTTCATAACTGATATCATAAGGGACTAATTCTGCATAAACAGAAAATTCTCTTATTCGTCTACAGATTAAATGACTGTATTGTGAACCAAAATCTAAAACTAGAATTTTATCCATGATATCACTTACTGATATTCTCCAACATTCGTGTTAATGACCATCCTGCAGTATTAATTAATTCTGTCACTCTTTGTTTATCTCTATAATTTTTTATAATAATTTCTCTAATGTCACTACCACTTTTATTTACAATATAGTCTATCATTGCTTCTTTTTGGATATTGCCATTTTCAGCTTCGATAAAATCTTTTTTCTTCATTTCTCCAATAATTCTATCTAAAAAGAATGATTTGAAAGGTGGAGTATCTGCATTGATCACCACTTGTTCATCTAAAATTATTGAAAGTTTATCTGGTGTTACATATGCATTAGCAATTATTTTACCATCATTTCCTCGTTTTATTGGAATTGAATTTTCTATTGATTTTTGTTCTTCTGTTTCTTCTTCTATTTTGTTTTCATTTTTTGTTTCTAATTTAGAGGCTTTTACAAAACTAGAATTTTTTAAAAACCCATCTAATATTGTAATATTTTTTTCAAGCATATCTATCCCTTCTTGATGCTTGTCTACTTGTTCAAGCATATTCTCTCTTAAAGCAACAATTTCTTTAATTTGCTCTTCAGAAAATTTCATAATTTAATAAATCCGTAATGGGTATTAAATGCATTCTAGGTAATTATGTTATCCAATTCTTTGTAAGATATTTTTTGGAATCCTTTAATGGGTTTTGATGTGGTTAATAACTCTGATTTTGTGATCGTTGATAACCAAATTAATAATTTTTCTCCTATCTTTAATTTTTTTAATTTAATTTTTCTGTCTGATCTTTTGGTATTAGAAAATTTTCCAATTCTATTTCCAAAATCCATTCCAAATAAAATAATTTTTTTCGCATCAAAATGACTAGCTAAAAAAACCCCTCTGTCTCCATCAGTGAATCCACCAAAATTTTGAATTTTATTAAATGAATTTGTTTGTGTTGTTCCGATACAATTTTTTATTTTTCTTACCATCTCCAATTTTTTTATATTGTCTCCATGTGCATGAATTACAAAAATTGATTTTGTATTTGATATTTTTTTAATTGTATTTTCGTCTCCATCTAAATCTGTAATGACAATATTTGGAATGATTCCATTTTCTATTAATGGTTTTAATGAACTATCAGCTGCAATTTTTATTGATTTTTTAAATTTTTTTAGTTTTGGAATAGCTGCAGATAACGAAGGCCCAGATCCTATTACAAAAACTGTTTCATTTTTGATAAGATTTTCAATTTTTTTAATAGAATATGTTTTTTTTAAAATTGAATCTAAAATAACAGCTGATTCCTTATCTTTTTTCCTACTATAGTTCAATTCTTTTAAAATAGTGGAATATTTTTTATTCCAACCTAAAATCATCATATAACTCAAATTGTATTAGGTTTTCATAAACTATATGGCAAAAATTGGAAATATTTCTGTTGGTGGAAGGAATCCTGTTAGAATAATGGGTATTTTAAACACTAGTCCAGAATCATTTTATAAAAAATCTATTAGTACTACCCGAATGAGAATTAGAAATTCAGTTATTCAAATGGAAAATGACGGTGCGGATTTTATTGATGTAGGAGGTATGTCTACTGCACCATATTTGTCAACAATTGTATCTGAAAAAATTGAATCTGATAGAATTTTAAATGCAATAAAAATTATCCAAGATGTTTCTAATCTTCCAATATCTGTTGATACGTGTAGATCAAATGTTGCAAAAATTGCTTTAGAACGTGATGTTGAAATAATAAATGATATTTCTGGATTAAAATATGATAAAAAAATGAAAAATGTTATATCAAAATTTCATCCTTCATTAATTTTATGTGCATATAATTCTCAAATTGTATCTGGAAATCCAACTTCAACAAAAAGACTTCTTGAAGAAAGTTTGCAAATTGCAAAAAGATGTAAAATTTCTAATAATCAAATCGTATTGGATCCTGCAATCGGATTTTTTAGAAAATCTGGAAAGGGAAAATTTTTTACAAAAATCAAAACTGATTGGGTAAACAGAGATATTTCTATAATTAAAAATTTAATTTCTATTAAAGGAAATTTTCCTATTTTAATTTCTCTATCAAATAAATCCTTAATTGGAAATTTGTTGAAAAAAAACAATCCTTCTGATCGATTATTTGGTTCTATTACTGCTGAAGCAATTTGTGTTTTAAATGGAGCCGATCTTATACGTACACATAATGTGATGGCTTCTAAAGATGCCATCACAATTGCATCTAAGCTATCAAAATAACAAAGGCTTATAATCAATTTTTTACTCTTGAAACAAGGTTTCATTGGAATTTAAAGAAGGATTAACATTCGACGACGTTCTTCTCGTACCTAAATATTCTGATATTACGAGCAGGAGTCAAACAGATCTGACAACTCAATTATCTCGAAATATTTCATTAAACATACCATTTGTTAGTGCAAACATGGATACAGTTACTGAATCTTCAATGGCTGTAGCCATTGCACGTGCAGGAGGAATAGGAATTATTCATAGATTTTTAACAATTGAAGAACAAGCAAACGAGGTTCTTAAAGTAAAACGTTCCGGAAGTGTAATTATTGAAAATCCTTATTCAATTACTGCAGACAAAACAATAGAAACTGCATTAGATTATGCTGAAAATAAAGATATTTCTGGATTATTAGTTGTGGATCAAAATTCAAAGTTAATTGGAATTGTCACTGAGAGAGATTTATTATTTGCAAATTCTAAAAATTTAATTCAAGACGTAATGACTAAAGATGTAATTACTGCAAAAGCTGGTGTAACCATTGATGATGCAAAAGATCTTTTGCATAAACACCGAATTGAAAAATTACCTTTAATTGATGAATCTGGATTGATAAAAGGTTTGATTACAAGTAAAGATATAACAAATAATGCAGACTATCCAAATGCATCTAAAGATAGTAAAGGTCGCCCTCTAGTTGGAGCAGCAGTTGGAGTTAAAGGTGACTTTTTAGAACGAAGTGAATCTCTTTTAGAAGCAGGTGCCGATGTATTGGTTGTTGATATTGCTCATGGTCATAGTGAAAATGCAATTAGCACTGTAAAACATATCAAAAAAGCATTCCCAAATTGTGAATTAATCGCAGGAAATATTGCAACTGCTCAAGGTGCAGAGGATTTAATGAAAGCAGGAGTTGATGCAGTTAAAGTTGGTGTTGGTTCTGGGTCAATTTGTATTACTAGAGTAATTACTGGTTCAGGGGTTCCTCAACTCACTGCAGTAATGGATTGTGCAAAAATTGGACGTGATTATGGTATTCCAATTATTTCTGATGGTGGAACTCGAACCTCTGGTGACGCTACAAAAGCATTAGCCGCAGGTGCTTCGACTGTAATGGTTGGAAGTATGCTAGGAGGAACTGATGAATCTCCAGGAACTGTTTTAACCAAAAATGGAAAACGTTTCAAAGTATATCGTGGAATGGCTTCTCTAGCAGCATCAATTGGGAGAAAATCTAAAGAGACTGGTTCAACATCATTTGATGACGATCTTAATGATTATGTTGCAGAAGGAGTTGAGGCAATGGTTCCATACAAAGGAACTGTTGTAGATATCTTAAAACAACTGACTGGTGGAGTTCGTTCAGGTTTGAGCTATTGTGGTGCACATACAATTCCACAAATGCAAACAAATGCTGAATTTATCAAAATGTCTAGAGCTGGATTTGCAGAAAGTCAGCCTCATGACGTATCATTAATGTAGATAATTTTTTAAGCAGCACGTTAAGTCATTTTATTATGCTTGCAACAAGAACTATCATTGGAATGGTTGTAGGTTGTATAGTTATTGGATTAGGTGGTTTCTCATTAGTTAATACTTTAGCTCCAACGATTTCTATGAATGAAAATTTTAATATTTCAACTGGAGAGTCTGCTTCTTTTTCAATTCCTGCACCAAAAGATGCACCACAATATATGATGATAGTAGGAGATGCATTTGATCTTAAACTTTCTAGTCCTGGTGATGGATTAAACATACCAAACACTTCATACAAAAAAGAATTGATTTTAGATTGGACTCATGTTGAAGATGGACAAACAATTATTGTTGTTCAAAATACTGGCGGTAGTGAATTAGAAATAACTGCCAATACAAATCAAACACCTGATCCATTTGGGATTACATTTGATTTTATGGTAATTACATCAGGAGTAATTATTCTTGGATTTAGTTTAGGTTTTACGTTAAGAAAACCAAAAGGATTCTAATTCAGTTTTGCTGAAGGATATGAACCTAAAATTTTAATGAAAAGTGTTTCTTTTCTTATTTCATTTAGCATTTTTAGAATTTGAGGATTTTTTTGGTGACCCTCAAAATCTACATAGAAATAATATTCCCATGAATTAGATTTAGTTGGTCTTGATTCTATTTTTGTTAGGTTGACATTATTTTTATTGAAATTTTCTATAATTCTATACAATGAACCAGGTTCATGTTTTATGGAAAAAATAATTGAGGTTTTATCACTTTTAGTTTCTAAAGTTTCTTTTTTAGATAATATTAGAAATCTAGTGTAATTATTTGAATTATTTGCAATGTCTTTACTAATAATTGGCATGTTGTAAATTGCAGCAGCTTCTTTACTTGCTATGCATGCACAATTTTGTTTCTTTAATTCTTGGACAATTTTTACACTACCTGCTGTATCGTATGTAGGAATTGTTTTCATGTTATTTTTTTCTATAAATTTTCTACATTGACCTAAAGCTTGTGGATGTGAATACACAGTATCAATTTCATGTAATTTACCAAAACCAATTAAACAATGTTCAATTCTATGATATGTTTCTCCAGTGACATTTAGATCTGTAGAATATAACAAATCATAACTTTCTCCTACACTTCCTTCTAGTGAATTTTCTACAGGTAAAATTGAAAATTCTGAAACATCTTGTGAAGTATTTTTTAAAATATCTGAGAATGTTGGAAGTGGAATAGTTTTGATAGTTTCATTAAAAAAAGATCTTGCTGCAGCTTCACTATATGCACCTCGTTCACCTTGGAACGATACATCTGTCATTTTTACTCTCTCAACTTTACGAAATCGCTTTTTCCAAAATTTGAAGAAAGCTTTCTTTCATCAATCCATGAACAATCTGTACATTTAATGGCATCACGCATTGTAACAACTTTACCTCCACATTTTCTGCATTTTGTAAATATAATTCCTAATTCAGGTTCATTCATTACTGCATGAATTGTTCCATTTAGGTGAGCAACAATTTTCAATGATGCTATATCATTCACTAATGCAACATTTCTTATTCTCATATTTCGTGTACCACAAATACATTCTACTTTTGAAGTAGTTGGTTTTCCATTAATGTATTCAATTGTTACTGCAATCATAGATGACATTACTGCTGCAACTGTTCCAATAATAATATCACCAACTTTAGGAATTGATAGCAATTTTGGATGACTTACATCAACCATTCGAGTTTCTTTATCCATGTTTTTTTCACCTATTGTGGATGCTCTAACCATATCACCATCATCAAAAGTGTTGATTCCAGCCTCATATTCTTCAATTGATGCTATTTGGTCACCCGGAAATACTGAATTATCAGACATAATCTAATTTTTCTTTTTATGATTATAATTGTTTTTGGTACAAATAATTTTGATAAATCATATATCTCAGAAAATTAGGAAATAATCATGAGAGCGTTAGTGTATGATGAATATACCACTAATGATGATTTTTCTAAAATTTTAAAAATTAAAAATTTGCCTGATCCTCAACCACGATCTGATGAAGTTGTTTTCAAAGTTATGGCTGCAGGACTAAATTATGACGATATTTGGGGTATGAGAGGCAAACCTTTGGCAATACCATTACCTCATATTTCTGGAACAGATGCTGCAGGTATAGTTACTGCAGTAGGTGATGATGTTAAAAATTTCAAAATTGGTGATAGGGTTGTTTCTCATGGAAATATGTCGTGCAGAGTTTGTAAAGCTTGTACTGATGGACGAGAATTTGATTGTGTTAAAAGAACAATTTGGGGTTTTGAAACTGGCCCATTATGGGGTGGATATTGTGAATATGCCCATTTACCTGAAGTTAATGTATTAAAAATACCAGATGGTGTCTCATATGATGAAGCAGCAGCTGCATCAATGACATTGCTTACATCATGGCACATGCTAGTTGGTAGAGCAAAAATTCAGCCTGGACAATTAGTGTTGATAATGGGTGGGAGTTCTGGAATTGGAACTTTTGGAATTCAGATTGCAAAATTATTCGGTTGTACAGTTATTGCAACAGCAAGCCCTGACAAGTTAGACAAGTGTTTAGAACTTGGAGCAGACTTTGCAGTTGATCATAGAAAAGATGATTGGCACAAAGAAGTCAGAGCAATTGCAAAAAAAATTCCAAAACCTTATGGTGAAATTTCTGGAATAGATGTAATTTTTGAACATATTGGTGGTTCTCATTGGAATAAGGAATTAACATTGTTAAATTATGGTGGAACTATCATTACAACTGGTGCTACTACTGGATATGATGCAAAAACTGATTTACGACATATTTTCTTTAAAGGAATTAATATTTTGGGTTCAACTCAAGGAACCAGATCTGAATTAGAAGATGGCTTCTATTGGATATCAAAAGGAAAAATAAAATCTATTGTGGATTCAGTATATTCTTTGGAAGATGCAGTAAAGGCTCATAATAAAATGTTAAATGGTAAAGGACTTTTCGGCAAAATTCTGATAAAACCTAATTCTGATTAATTTTTTGAATTATAACCAATGTGGAATTTCTAGATATTCATCAATACTTTCTTTTCGTAAAACTTTCAAAAGCGCATTTGCTTGAGGTGTTGATAATACAGGCTTGTCAAATTGATTATCTGTAGAAATTCTTGGACATGCAACTTGAATAAATGCATCGATTCCTCTTAAATTATTTAATCGTTCATTTGTGATATCAGTCAAAGCAAATAATTGAACTTTTTTACCTTCCTTTTCTAATTCCTTTTTAAATTTTAAACCAAATACTTTTGATAATTGTCCTTCTTTTAATCCAATAATTATTCCAAATGAATTTGCTTCTGCAGCTTTGTAAATTGCAAGTGTTGCTTTCTTTTTCAGTGTTCGCGCAAATTCAGTTATTTCTCTAACTTCATTAAAATATGGATCTAAAATGAATGTTGGCAAATTTGTAGATAATGCAATTCCTGCAGCATGAAAATTACTTTGACCTAAAAATATGTAGGCATCCACTTCTTTTTTTAATTCTGTTGCAGGATAAAACTCACAACCAAATACTTGACCATCATTTAATTGACCTTTACCTTTTCCAATCTTAACATTGATTCCATTTTTTGTTAAAATTTTTTCAACTTTATCCATTTGATGCAAATGTTGACTATCTGTAACAAGTGAAATTGTTTTTCCTTTTAATAATTCTGTACATTTTTCTGCTACACGATCAAATTCTACATCATCAAATGCATCAATTAAAATCAAATTTTTTTCTAGTGATTCTGTATTTATTGTATGTCCTATGTTAAATTGAATTTCAGCTCCTAGGATTTTAGATCCAGTTGTATTCAAATCACAGGTCCCCCAAGTTGTGTCTGCTAAAACATATGCTGGAATATTATATTTTGTTGTAATTTTGATTGCCATATCTTGAACTTGAGGCAGCATTCCATCTGGACCATTTAGTGAGACTGATACTGGTTCTTTTTCTTCAATTTCTTTGAAAATTCTTGCTTCATCAATAATTATCAATTTAGATTCAAATACTAAATTATTAATTTAAATCAATTGAGTCTACAACAACTAAAAATGTCTGAATTATCTAGTTAAGTTATGCCTGAAAAATCTGTTTTACATATTGGTTTTGATGATACTGATTCTCCTACTGGAATGTGTACCACATTTCTAGCCTACAAAATCGTTGATTTTCTTCAAAAACAAAAAACTGAATTCCTTGATTTTCCAAAATTGATTAGATTCAATCCAAACATTCCATGGAAAACTCGAGGAAATGGTGCTGTTTCACTAAAAATTCAAACCAAAAATCCTTTGAAAATAAAAAATCAAATTAAAAATTTAGTTTCAAAATACTCTGATATCAAAAATGGTGCAAATCCTGGACTTGTTTTTTTTGAAAGTAATTCTATTCCTCCCGAGTTTACAAAATTTAGTAATTTAGCTTTATGGCAATTAATTAATAGAAATAATGCTAAAGAATTTATTAAAAAACACAATCTTGATTTTTTTTATGAAGGAAACGGACAAGGATTAATTGGTTCAATTGGTGCAATTGGATATAATTTTCATGATCACACGTTAGAATTGTTGAGTTATAGAAAGAAGAAAAAATTTGGAAAAGAAAGAAAGATTTCAACAGATAGTGTTAGAAAAATGCAGGAAAAAACTTTCCCTTACACATTCAATAGTTTTGACACAAAAAGAGGACGAGTATTAATTACTCCTCATGGACCTGATCCAGTTTTTTATGGAATCAGAGGTGAAAATGTAAATTCTTTAGTTGACGCAACAAAAATTTTAGAAAGTGAAGAAAAATTAGATGGTTATATGATTTTTAAATCTAATCAAGGTACTGGTGATCATTTAAAAAATGAATTAAATTTTGAAACAATGAAACCATATGCTTCTGGAACATTAAATGGAATTGTATCTAATGTCCCAAAAATTGTTAAAGGAGGACATGTTTTTTTTACAATTATTTCTAAAAATCATGAATTTTGGTGTGCTGTGTATAAGGAAACAGGAATTTCTACTATTGCTTCTAATCTTATGATTGGCGATGAGATTTCAGTTGGAGGTGGAGTTCGAAAAGCATCTAAAAATTTTCCACGAATAATTAATCTTGAATTCATCCAAATTCTGCATCTTAAAAAAAATCTCTCTAAATCTAATCCAACATGTAAAAGATGCAATAAAAAAATGAAGTCAAAAGGTCAGAATCAAGGATTTCAGTGTGTTAAATGTGGAAAAAAAAATTCTAAAAAAATAACTGTAGAAATTCCTAGAAGAGTCAAAAAACAATTGTATATTCCTAAAATCTCTGCTCATAGGCACTTAACACGACCTTTACAGCGAATTGGAACAACTAATAAAATAACAAAATTTGATGATTCCCTTTCTTGGTTTTGTGTTTATGAAAAGTAAGTAGCGGGGAGTAGATTTGAACTACTGAACTGCGGGTTATGAGCCCGCCGGGATGACCTGGCTTCCCCACCCCGCTGAACCTAAATAAAGTTCGACGGTATATACGCTTTATCAAATCTTTGAAAGTAATTAATAGGATTTTAAAAGATAATTTTTGATGAATAAAAAAATTCAAATTATTGCCATTATTGGTGCAATAACTTTCTCTATATTCGTTTTAACTTCTTCAGATAATGAAACATCAATTCCATTACCAAAACCGAATTCATATTCTGAAAATGATTCTGTAATTATTTTAGCTGAAAATCTTGATAAACCTCGTGCAATAGCTGTTTTTGACAATAGAATTTTTGTGACTGAAAAAGATGGTTCCATTCGAGTTATTGAGGATAATGTTCTGTTAGAATCACCATTAGCTACATTTCGTACTCCTAATGTATTTGATGGAGGATTATTAGGAATTACAGTACATCCAAATTTCTCTAATAATAATTTTCTATATGTTTTTTTAACATATGAAGAGAATGGAAATTTATGGAACAAAGTTCTCAGAATCACTGAAGAAAATAATAAGTTACAAGATGTTGAAATAATATTAGATAAAATTCCTGGTTCATCATTTACTAACGGTGGTTTTCTAAAATTTGGACCTGATGCAAAATTATATGTTGGTACAGGTACTGTTTCAGATGATTCCCATTTACCTCAAGATATTAATTCTTTATCTGGAAAAATTTTAAGATTAAATGATGATGGAACTATTCCAAACGATAATCCATTTTTAGATTCTCCTGTTTATTCTTTGGGACATAGACATACACAAGGGATGGCTTGGGACGATAAAAATAATTTGTATGTGGCAGAATTTGGACCTGAAAAAAATGATGAAATTAATTTAATTAAACCTGGAAAAAATTATGGTTGGCCCGAACAACAATGTTCAGGAAATACTAATTTTGAAAATGCAATTCTTTGTTATGATCCAAGTATAGAACCTGGTGGAATTTTATTTTATTCTGGTGACAGAATTGATTTTGAATCAAAATTCATAATGGCCTCAATGCGAGCTTCTAATCTTTATCAAGTCGATTTTGAAGATGGGCTAGGTTCCCAAAAATCAATTTTAAGCGGTAATGGTAGAATTCGTGATGTAGTTGAGGGTCCTGATGGTAGTATCTATTTAATTACTTCAAATACTGATGGAAAAGGTTTTCCCGATGGGTTAGATGATAGATTATTGAGGATATTGAAATAAAATGCCAGATTCATCTATTTCGAAATTTTTTGAAAAATCCAGAGCAGAAAGATTGAAAATTATTGGAAATTTTGCAAATCTTTCTGATGATGAAAAAAATATTTTAGAAAATATTAACGGTGGAATTTCTTTTGATAAAGCCGATAAAATGATAGAAAATGCAATTGGGACTTTTTCATTACCCTTAGGTGTTGCAACAAATTTTAAAATCAATGGTAAAGACTACGTAGTTCCAATGGTGATAGAAGAACCTTCAGTAATTGCAGCTGCATCAAAGGGAGCTAAAATTGCACGAATTAAAGGAGGATTTAATGTAACTGCTGATGAATCTTTCAGTATTGGTCAAATACAAATTTTAAATGTTGATTTTATTTCTTCTATAAAAAAAATTCAAGATTCTACTCATGAAATTTTAGAATTAGCAAATTCAAAGAGTAATACTTTATCAAAAATGAATAAAGGTGCTAAAGAAATTATATGTAAAGAAATTGACACTCCATCTGGAAAAATGTTGATTGTAGAATTGTTAATTGATGTTGGGGATGCAATGGGTGCAAATGTTACAAATACTATGTGTGAAGCAGTCTCACCACTTTTAGAAAAAATTACTGGAGGAAAAGCATTACTTAGAATTTTATCCAATTATTCTACTAGACGTATGGTAAAAGCAAAAGCTATTTTTGAAAAAGAATCTGTAGGTGGAGAGAGTGTAGTTGACAATATTGTTTTGGCATATGAATTTGCAGACAATGATGTTTATCGTGCAGTCACTCATAATAAAGGAATAATGAATGGAATCATATCTGTTGCAAATGCAGTAGGTCAAGATAGTAGAGCAATTGAAGCTGCTGCAAATGCATATGCAGCAATTTCAGGAAAATATAGATCATTAAGTAAATGGAGCAAAGATGATGAAGGAAATTTGGTAGGATCTTTAGAAATTCCACTTTCAGTTGGAATTGTTGGTGGAATTGCAAATGTACATCCTGTAGCAAAAATCTGTGCAAAAATTCTCAATGTTGAATCTGCACAAGAACTTGCTTGTGTTATGGCTGCTACGGGATTGGCCCAAAATTTTAGTGCAATTAGAGCCCTTTCTACAGAAGGAATCCAGAAAGGGCATATGAGATTACATGCACGAAATCTTGCAGCAGCAGCAGGAGCTACTCCTGAACAAATAGACCAAATTGTTGAAAAAATGATTCAAGTAAACTCAATTTCACTTGATAAAGCTAAAGAATTACTTCAGCAAACTTAAACATCCTATTATATAGCTAAAAAGTGAAAACTAATGAAAATGTCTGATGTGAAATTTGCTATACCTAAAGGAAGTTTAGAAGATGCAACATTCAAACTACTTGAAAAATCTTGGACTAAAGTAAATAGGAAAAGTAGAACCTATCGAGTTTATCTAGACGATCCAAGTATTGTAGTGAAAATGTTACGTCCACAGGAAATTCCAACTTTAGTTTCTGAAGGATTGTATGATGTTGGTATTACTGGTAAAGATTGGGTTGGTGAAACAAATTCTGATGTTGAACCAATTCTTGATTTAGAGTATGGAAAAATAAGACTTGTAATTGCATTTCCTGATAAATATAGTTACAAAAATCTTGATGCCATGATTGCCGATTATGGAAAAAAGAAAAAAACACTTAGACTTTCATCTGAATATCTTACAACTGCTTCTAAATTCATTAAAAGTTTGAAATCATATAAAAAATATTATGGTAAAAAAGATCCATTAATTGTTACTCCATGGATGAGATTAGGAAATAATAAAGATGTTCAAATTCATTTATCGTTTGGAGCAACTGAGGCAAAACCTCCAGAGGATGTTGATGCAATTATGGATGTTACTGAAACTGGAACAACTTTAAAACAAAATAAATTAAAAATTGTCGATGAAGTTTTAACTTCAACTGCACATTTAATAATTAATAAAAAATCACTAAAAGATCCAAAAAAACGTGAGAAAATTTTTGATATTGTGACATTAATGAGAGGTGCAGTAAACGGAAGAAAGTATTTACACATTTATCTTAATGTTGAAGAAAAAAATCTAAAAAAACTTTTGTCACAAATGCCATCATTAAAGAGACCTACAATTAGTCCACTCAGTGAAGATGGTTGGTTTGGAGTAAATACTGTGATCAAAAAAGATGAATTTCACAAACTTATTCCCAAATTAAGAAAAATTGCACAAGGATTAGTTGTTCATGAACCACGTCAAATATTAGAATTAGAAGAAATAAAACGCGACGAAGAAAATTGATGAAAATCCACAAAGTGACAAATATAGAACAATTTGTTGCAAAAATCACTCCAAAACAGACTCAAAAAAATAAATCAATTGTTGAATCTATTATAAAAAATGTTCAAAAGAATGGAGATAATTCAATTAAAAAATATGAAAAAAAGTTTACAGGTGCCAATATTTCTAATTTACGAATTTCTAAAGCAGAAATTAGATATGCCTATTCAAAAGTTTCAAAAAATGAAATTAATGCATTGAAATTATCAAAAAAGAGAGTTGAAAAAACAGAATCTATTGTGAAAAATATTTTCAAGGATAAAAAAATTAACCATGACGGTATTAAAATATTAAAAAAATTTATTCCAATTCAAAGTGTTGGATGTTATATTCCAGGTGGTTTAGCGAGATATCCCAGCTCAGCTATCATGTCTGTTGTTCCAGCAAAAGTTGCTGGTGTAAAACGAATAGTAGTTGTATCTCCACCAAATTCTAATGGAAAAATTGATCCACTAACTATAGTGGCTGCAGATATTTGTGGTGCTACTGAAATCTATAAAACAGGTGGTGTGCAGGCAATTGCTGCATTGTCTTATGGTACAAAATCAATTTTAAAAGTTGATAAAATTGTTGGACCTGGCGGTGCATTTGTCACATTAGCAAAATCATTGATTAATAATAATACTGGAATTGATATGCTTGCTGGTCCTACAGAATTAGGAATTATTGCAGACAATTCTAGCAATCCTGAATATATAGCACTGGATTTGATCTCTCAAGCAGAGCATAGTAGTGATACTTTTTGTTATTTAGTTACAAATTCACAACAAACTGCAAAATTAGTTAATCAAATTATTACAAAATTATTGACAACAATTCAAAGAAAAGAATTGGTTAAATCTAGTTTATCAAAAAATGGATTTATTGCAGTTTGTAAAAATAATTCTGATGTGATAAATTTGATAAATTCTCTAGCACCTGAGCATTTGCAAATAATGATGAAAAATTCAAAATCAATTTCTTCAAAAATTACTACTTCTGGACTGGTTTTATTAGGTGATTATTCTCCTTCATCTGCTAGTGACTATATTTTAGGCTCAAATCATATACTTCCTACTAATGGATTTGGGAAAATTCGTGGTTCTTTGTCTGTTATGGATTTTATGAAAATCAATACTGAAGTAATTGCATCAAAATCTTCATTATCTAAAATTTCAAAACATCTAGATACATTGACTTTTGCTGAAGGATTACCAAATCATTTTGAAGCAGTAAGAGGCAGATTACAATGAAAAAAAATTGGTTTGATTCTAAAATTAAAGAATTTTCTTCTATTGGAGGTTATAAAAAACCTGAATTGAATGAAAATTCTCTAAAACTAGATTCAAATGAAAATTATGTTCTTTCTAAACAATTTCAAAATGATATAATTTCTGGAGCTAAAAAAAATTCTGATGTAAGAGAATACCCACTTGGTGGAGTAGAAAAATTAATCCAAATGATTTCTAAATTTGTAAAAATCCCTTCGTCCATGATTGGAGTTGGAAATGGTTCAGATCAAATCTTAGATTTGATTTTATCAAATTTTGCATCAAAACAAACTAAAATTCTTACATCAAATCCCACTTTTGGTTTTTTTGAAGAACGTTGTAAATTATATTCAATTCCATTAATCACAATCCCATTCTCTAATGATATGAAATTAGATATTCAACAATTTGTTAAAGAATCAAAAAATGCTGATATATTATATCTTGATTCTCCAAATAATCCTACTGGATTCCAATTTTCTAAAATAGAGATAAAAAAACTAATCAAATCTTTTGATGGATTAATCATTATTGATGAGGCATATGGTGAATTTTCTGATTATTCTCTTTCTAATCTTGTTAAAACCCAAAATAATCTAATTGTAGTTAGAACCTTATCGAAATCTTTTGGAATGGCTGGTCTTCGTTTAGGTTATTTTATTGCAAACAAAAAATTTACTGATGCATTTCTAAATGTTTTACAATACCCATATCCTCTGAGCACTATTACAATTGAATCTGGAATTTTAGCATTAGAAAAGGTAAATTTGATGGAAAATGCAGTTAAAATCATCAAAACTGAGAGACAGAGAATTATTGAAACACTGAAAAAATTTGATGCCCTTGAAGTCTTTGATTCTAAAGCTAATTTTGTATTATTTGATGCACATAGTTCCTACAAACGAGTATACTCAGCGTTAACTGAACAAGGAATTTCTATTAGAAAGTTGGGTAAAATAGGAAATCATGAGGGATGTCTTAGAGTAACAATTGGAACAAAAGAAATGAATTCAAAATTTTTATTGGCTATTCGTGATTATTTGGGATGACTTTAAAACAAAAATCAAAAGGAATCTATCTTGATGATTCATTTGATCCAAGTAGTTATGATAGTATAATTTTTGATTGTGATGGTGTATTAATCGATATTACAAATTCTTATGATCAAACAATAATTAAAACAACTAATTATGTCTTAGAAACTTTGGCAGAAATTGATGATTCAATTAAAGTAGATTTTAAAATCATTGATGGTTTTAAGTCAACTGGAGGTTTTAATGACGAAGTTGATCTTACTTATGCTGCAATTCTTTCAATTGTTGCAGCAAAAAAATTAAACAAAAATCAAATGGAATTCATCTATGTTGTAATAAAAAATTCTGATTCTACGGGAATAAAATCAGTTGAAAATTTTTTAAAAAATCAAATTGATATTTCTAAAATAATTAATCAGTTATCTTATCCTGGCACACACAAAAATAATATTTTGTATCAAATATTTGATCAACTGTTTTACGGTCCAGAACTTTATTCAAAATTATTTAATACTATTTCAAAATTTTCTGATCCTGGTTTAATTGAAAATGATATTATAATTTTTAATGATGATTTATCTAAAAAATTAGAAAAAAAATTTGATAACCAAATTTCGATGGTTACTGGAAGAGGAAAGGAATCTGTCAATTATTCACTAAAACATTTACTAGAAAAATTCGATTTAAAAAATTCAGTATTTTTAGAAGATGAATCAAGAGATCTTGCAAAACCAAATCCACAATCACTTGTAAATTCTATAATTGGAATGAAAAGTAAATCTTGTTTGTATGTGGGTGATTCAATGGAAGATTTCATAATGGCTAAAAAAGCGACAAATTTGGGTCATAAAACAACTTTTTGTGGAATAATTGGAACAAGTAAAAACCCACAGCAAAAATTAAGATTATTTGAAGAAAATGAGGCTATTCTTGTTTTAGACTCTATTGATTTGCTACCAAAGGTATTAAATTTAGAATAAATCATATCAGATAATCTGTGAAAAATATGGTCCAAAGAAAGGCATCAATAAATCGAAGTACTAAGGAAACCACTATTTCTGTATCTGTAAATCTCGATGGAAAAGGAAATACTAGCATCAAAACTGGAATTAATTTTATTGATCACTTGATTATATCATTTGGAAAACATGGAATGATGGATCTTAAAGTAAATGCAAAATCTAACGATGGAATTGAACATCACTTGATTGAAGATACTGCAATTACAATTGGTCAGACAATTGATAAAGCATTAGGTAATAGAAGTGGAATTACAAGATTTAGTTATGCATCTGTTCCAATGGATGAGTCTTTAGCTGAAGCTTCAATTGATCTTGTAAAACGACCTTTTTCAAAATTGATTCTATCAATCAAACGGAGTAAAATCGAAAATGTTTCTAAAGAAGATCTAGAACACTTTTTTCAATCATTACTCCAAAATTTGAATAGCTGTATTCACCTTACTGTAAAGTATGGAGATAATGATCACCACAAAGTTGAATCTGCAATAAAATCTCTAGCAGTTGCATTTAGATCAGCATCATCATATGATAAAAAACAAAAAGGAATTCCTAGTACAAAAGGTTCAATGTAATGGTGAATTTAGCAATTTTTGATTATGGAGCTGGAAATATTTTCAGCCTTAAAAATTCTCTAGAACAAGCAGGCGCATCAGTCGATGTGATCACTACTTTTGATGAGCCAAATGTTTATTCAGGATTGTTATTACCTGGTGTTGGAAATTTTGATCCTGCAATAAAAAGTATTAATGAAAATTCAAAAACTAAATTTCTTGATTATGTGAAAGATAATACTCCTGTTCTAGGCATATGTTTAGGCATGGAAATGTTTTTTGAAAAAAGTGAAGAAGGAATTGAAAAAGGATTTAATGTAATTGATGGAGAAATTGTAGTACTCCCATCAACTATGAAAGTACCTCATATGGGATGGAATAATTTAGAAATTAAAAAACCTGGAACTATTTTAGAAGGTGTAAATAATAATTCATGGGTTTATTTTGTTCACTCTTATCGTGCAAAACCAAAATTTGATAATGTAATTACTGCAGAATCTGATTATGGAGTTAAAGTTCCTGCAGTTGTTGAAAAAAATAATTTCTTTGGAACTCAATTTCATCCTGAAAAATCAGGTGATGTTGGAAAAATTATGATACAAAATTTTCTAAATGTGTGTAAAAAATGAAAGTGATTCCAGCAATTGATTTAATGAATGGACAAGTAGTCAGACTTTACAAAGGTGATCCCAAACAAAAAACTGTTTATAGTGATGATCCAATAAACGTTGCAAAAAAATGGGAAGATGCTGGAGCTGATATGATCCATCTAGTTGATTTAGATGCTACTTTGGGATTGGGCTCAAATCTTGAATTAATTAAAAAAATTGCTTCTTCAGTATCTATTCCAATAGAAATTGCAGGTGGCCTACGTTCAGAGTCACTCATTATAGAAGCACTAGAAATTGCTGATAGGATTGTAATTGGAACTTTTGCATTCAAAGAACCTGAATTATTACAAAATTTGTTAATTAAATTAGGATCTAAAAAAATTGTCATTTCAGTTGATCATAAGGATGGAATTATTGTAACACATGGATGGCAAAGCACAACTGACATTTCATTAATTGACTCCATGAAGGAATTTTTACATGTGGGATTTACTGAATTTCTTTTAACTAACGTTAATCGTGATGGGACTTTGGAAGGACCTGATTTAGAATTTCTTCAAGATGCTTGTGATCTAGATCACGCAAACGTGATTGCAAGTGGTGGAATTTCTAATATTGATGATATTCCAAAAGTGAAAGAAAGAAATGCATGGGGTGTAATTTTAGGAAAAGCACTTTATGAAAATAAAATTACAATTGAGGAGACAAAGAGATTATCATGACATTAACTAAACGAATTATTCCATGTTTAGATGTAAAAAATGGCAGAGTTGTTAAAGGATTAAATTTTGAATCCATTAAAGATGCTGGAGATCCAGTGGAGTTAGCTGCTAAATACAGTGATGAAGGTGCAGATGAACTTGTATTTCTTGATATTACAGCTTCAAATGAACAACGAGAAACAATAAAGGAATTAGTTCGTAAAGTTGCTTCTGTGATTAATATTCCGTTTACTGTAGGTGGTGGTGTTAAATCAATTGATGATGCAAGAAATATTTTGTTAAATGGTGCTGATAAAGTTGGAATTAACACAAGTGCAATAAAAAATCCTACTCTTGTAACTGAATTAATGACATTATTTGGAAGACAATGTGTTGTTGTGGCAATTGATGCTAAAAGAAATTATGAAATTAAAGAAAACGTAAATATTTTTTCTGAAAATGACAAATCATTTTGGTTTGAAGTTTTTATTTTTGGTGGAAAAGAAGGTACTGGAATTGATGCAATTACTTGGGCACAAGAAGCAGAAAAATTTGGTGCTGGAGAAATTTTACTAACTAGTATTGATGCAGATGGAACAAAAAATGGATATGATATTTTATTAACAAAATCAATCGTAAATAATGCATCTATTCCTGTAATTGCATCTGGTGGATGTGGAAAGCCTGATGATATGGTAGAAATTTTTGAGAAATCCAATGTTGATGCAGCACTCGCTGCTTCTATCTTTCATTATGCTACTCATGGAGTTAAAGGTGTGAAATCTTTTCTTAAAGAGAAAAAAATATCTGTAAGATTATAATGTATAATTTGTAGATAATAATTATGAACAAATCCATCGACGAAATTGATTTTGAAAAAAGCGGTGGTCTTGTACCCGTAATTGTACAAGATGCCAATACAAAAGACGTTCTTACGCTTGCTTATACAAATAAAGAATCTTTAGAACTGGCCAAAAAAACTGGTAATTCTTGGTTTTGGAGTCGTTCTAGAAATAAGCTTTGGATGAAAGGTGAAGAATCTGGTAACACTCAAAAAATTAAGGAAATTTTAGTTGATTGCGATTTTGATGCAATTATTTATCTTGTTGAACCATCTGGTCCAGCATGTCATACTGGCGAAAAAGTTTGTTTTCATCACGAATTAAAATAACTTAGCATACAGGTTCATATCTTTCTTTTTCTCCTGGCATTATTTTATCAAGAATTTTAAAATCTATTTTATTAAATTCCCCATTCTCACCGACAAATCTAAGTTCCCAATCACCAATAATCTGATCTACTGTGCAAATTTTTCTTTTATCAAACAGATCTATTGAAAGATAAAAATTTTGTTGTGGTTTTGAACCATCAAAAGGAATTTTTTTGTATTCAAAAATAGATGTACTGTCAATGATTCTAGTAAATATCATTTCTCCTTTTGAATTTTTAGGTAAATTTATTATGTTTACAAAAATTTTCTCCCCTAAAATATATTCACTTCTATCTATTTGAAATGGTCCTGATTGAATCCATTTTCGTTCTTGTGGAGAATATGGTTTATCTAAACTTTCATTTTTTATCTTATCATCTTCTATTTTTTCTAACATGGCTCCAATCTCAGTATTTCTTTCAATTTGTATTGATGTTTGTTCTTGGGTTATTTCATTTTGTGTTAAACCAAAAGTAATTACTATAATTATAATTGTTATGGATATTGGAATTATGATCTTTTTATTCATAAAATTATTTATTATAAAATATCTAAAAACCTTACTTTGTATTTCTCATTGCCAGAAATTTTTCATTTTTTTCAAAATTTCATAATTTTTCCTTTTTTTATCGATTTTCTTCCAATTTATTTTCAATTTTTGTTATATTTTAATAGAATAAAATTAAGTATTACTTAATTTAATATTAGGATTTTTTATTATATGATAGAGGAAAGAATTGATCTTGACTAGAACTTCACTTCAATGTAGAGAATGTAAAAAAGAATACGAAACTGCTTTCAAGTATGTTTGTGATGATTGTTTTGGCCCACTAGATGTAAAATATGATTTTCCAACTTTAACAAAAGAGATGTTCACTAATCGTGAACAAACATACTGGAGATATTTTGAATTATTGCCAATTGAAAATAAATCAAATATTGTAAGTATTAACGCTGGAATGACTCCTCTTGTAAAAGCAGAAAATCTTGGAAAAAAATTAGGATTAAATAATTTATACATTAAAAACGATTCAGTTAATCCAACATTTTCATTTAAAGATAGACCAGCTGGTGTTGCAATTTCTAAAGCTAAAGAACTTGGATTAACTGCAGTTGGATGTGCATCTACTGGCAACTTAGCTTCTGCAACTGCAGCACATGCTGCAAGAGCCGGATTACCTTGCCATGTATTTGCTCCAAGTAATATTGAGATGGCAAAAATTGCACAAGCATTATCTTATGGTGCAAATTACATTGCAGTTGATGGAACTTATGACGATGCAAATAGAATTGCAGCTCAAATTGGTGACAGTAAAGGTATTGGTGTCGTCAATATTAACATGCGTTCACATTATGTTGAGGGCTCTAAAACATTTTCCTATGAAGTTGCAGAACAACTTGATTGGCAAGTACCTGATCAATTAATAGTTCCAGTAGGAAGTGGTGCAATGCTTAATGCAATTTGTAAAGGATTTGAAGAATTACAAACTGTTTCATTACTTGATGATGTATCCAACATGCATATGATTGCAGCACAACCACATGGATGTGCACCAATCGTTGATGCATTTAAGAATAATTCCAAAGAAGTAATTCCAGTTGAAAATCCTGATACTGTTGCTAAGAGTTTAGCAATAGGTGATCCTGGAGATGGAAGATATGTTTTGAAAAGATTACAACAATACAATGGATTTGCTGAAGAATGTAATGATCAAGAAATTTTAGATTCAATACTTTTATTGGCTAAAACTGAAGGAATATTTACAGAACCAGCTGGTGGAGTTTCAATTTCGGTATTACAAAAAATGGTTGAACAAGGTAAAGTTGATAAAAATGATAAAGTAGTATGTTATGTCACTGGAAATGGTCTAAAAGCAACTGAATCTATTATGCAAGTGTTATCAAAACCAACTGTTTACAAACCAAATGTCAATGAAATTTCGGCGGTAGTTCAATAATATGGCAAATATTGTATTCACTATTCCGTCAGTACTTAATGCAGGAGGGGGAGAAAAAAAGACTGAGATTTCTGCAAATTCTCTACAAGATGGATTTGTAAAAATCTCAGAAATTTTAGGTGATGATTTTAAACGACGAGTATTAGAGGCTGATGGTACTCCTCGTTCTTTGATTAATATTTACATTAATGGAAAAAATGCAAAATTCTCTAGTGGAATGGAAACTCCTTTGCAAGATGGCGATGAAGTATACATTTTACCTGCAGTTGCTGGAGGTTCAGAAGATCTATCTTCAAAAGAATTAGATAGATATTCACGTCAGGTAATGCTTGAAGAAATTGGGTTTAATGGACAATTAAAATTAAAAAATTCTAAAGTTTGTGTTGTTGGAACAGGTGGATTGGGACATCCAATAATTACTAGATTAACTGCAATGGGAGTTGGTACATTAAGAATTGTTGATAGGGATGTAATTGAATTATCTAATTTGCATAGACAAACATTATTTGATGAATCTGATGTTGGACAAGTAAAAGTTGAAGCTGCTGCAAAAAAATTAAGAAAATTAAATTCTGAATGTAACATTGAAGCACTAACTGTTTCAGTTAATGATTATACTGCATTAGAAGTTGTAGAAGGATGTGATGTTGTAATTGATGCACTTGATTCTGTAAATGCACGATATGCATTAAACAAAGCTTGTGTCAAATTTGAAATTCCATTTGTAACGGGAGCTGCAGTTGGAACATCTGGACAAGCATTTACAATTTTACCAAAAGAAAGTGCATGTTATTATTGCATGTTTCCTGCACTTGACGAAGATACTATGCCAACTTGTAGTATTGAAGGAGTACATCCATCAATACTTTCTATAATGGGTGGAATTGAAGTTGCAGAAGCTGTAAAAGTAATTACTGGAAAAAAACCAAATTTATCAAATAGAATTTTGCATATTGATTTAGAAAATTTAGATTTTAACAGTACGCGAACATTCAGAGCTGATGAATGTCCAATTTGTGGAACTGGAAAATTAGAAGTTGTAGAAAAACAAGAATTAATCTTAGAAGAATTATGTGGAAGAAATAGAGGAAAAAGAACTTACTCCATTACTCCAACTGAAACCTTTGATTTGGATTCTGCAAGTGTATCAGCTGTTGCAAAAGAAAAAGGATTTCTAGTTGAAAATTTAGGCGATTTGGGATTGTCCATGAGAACAAATGAGTTATCTGTTAATTTTATGAAAAGAGGTTCTGCAGTTGTTGTTGGGTCAAAAGATGAATCTGATGCAATTACACTTTACAAGACCTTATTATCTAAAAATTAGGCTGTAAAAATTTCATAAATCATTAGTAAATGTTATAAAATATAGTAATATGATCCAATTATTGAAATAAATTTTATAAAATATCATTATTTGATATAGAATTTATAAGAAAATCAGATAATATATGAAATTATCACAAAAAATGGTCCATTTGTGGACAAATCGTCCATTAGTCTTAAATACAAATTTTTAAGAAAAATATCAATAACATGAATAACGAAATAGGACGTAAATTAACTAGTCTTACGCTAATGACAATAATGTTAGCCGGTGGAATGACAATTGCTGCACCATCTATGATGGTACCAGAAGCTGCCGCCGCAGGCGCATTATATGTCTCCGCAGAAAACGCAATGTTCAACAACACATTCGGAGGAGGCCAAATTGTAGAGGTCGTCGTAATCGGTATCGGAGACGAAACCGATGAGGCACAAGGTGAGCCAGTCGTTAAAGTTGATGAAAATCAACTCAGAATGGTACAAGCTGTTGATGGTAACTGGTATGGTTACTTTGGTGATTCCACCAACGTAGTCTTAGCAGATCAAGCCACAAACAACTTGAACTATGGTACTGACGCTAACCCAACAATTGTTCCTGAAAGAGGTGCAGCCATAACTACAGAATTTTTTGCTGAAGCAGCAAATGTCTACAGTTATGACAACATGAATGATGTAAATCAAGCAGATGGTGTATTGAGAAATGCACCAGTTATGTCAGCTTACAACGGTACACAACCGGCTGTAGGTGCAGCATACAATGCTAATTACACACAAGGTCAAGTTGGTGTACAAAACAGCAACCAATGGCCATTCATACAATTGTATGACTTTACAATTGGCGAATTCGACGTTGTATTAGAACAAGCCGGAGCAGATGAAGTAGTCTCCTTAGATTACGCATCTGACGATTTAACTGATTATGCAAGTCTTGTATTAGATAGAACAAGTGCCTCACAAGGTTCTGAAGTACATCTAGTCATTACTGATAATCAACTAAACATCGATCCAACAGCTGAAGATATTGTAATGTTCCAAGTAACCTCAGGCAGTGAAGGAGTTTCCTTTACAAACAGAACCGATGGTTCTGCAGCAGGTGATTACTTAGCATACGATAATCAATTCGACGATAACGGTGTACTCTACATCACATACGATACTAATAGTATCGGAACGGATGTATTGACAGATCAATCCACACTTGACGACCCAACAGCAGACAAGATTCTTGTCTTCTATGAAGGTGGTGAAAACAGTGGTATTTTCTACAATACAGACGACGATGATGATGCAAACCTTATGGTCAACGAATACGCTAAAAGAGGCAGTAGTGCCACATTCGATTATAACGATTCCGCACAATCATTCGTGGTTGCAAACGATTTCGGTGTAATTACTATGGACGCATCCTCTGTTGGTGACGAATGGAATTCCGGTGAAGCTTTGACAGTTACACTTCTTGATCAAGATCTTAACAAGAACACAGCTTCTGAAGATGATCTTGCAATATCAAACACAACAAGAACCCACATAATCCCATCACTACAAATTGGTGAACCGCTATCAGTAACAACCAGCGGCGATGATGTTGAAGGTGTATCTTCCTTTAGTAAGATTGCTTACTATACCAATGCTTCTACGAGTTCTACTCTTAGAAGTGGTGTAGCAGCAAACTACTCTATTGTTACAGGATACACTGGAACACAATTAGACGCTATTGATACTGTTAACACATACTTTAACTGGGACTTCTCTTCATTCGCCAATGCAACAAACCCTGTTGCTGACGTATGTTTAGTAAATAGTTCCAATGCTCACTTAGCATGTGCAACAATGCCTAATGCATCTCTTACCGGAACTGGTAAGGCTTCAGGTATTGTAGAACTATCCTCAACAGGATCAGCATCCAGCCATAATACTATGTCTGGTGATCTTAGAGTTGAAGTATTGATGACCATAGAAAATGGTGCCGGTATGGGAACAGATACATCACTACCATTCGTAGCTGATATATTCTCTTATGGTGGTGACGGTACAAACAACGCAATCTACAGAATCCTCCTAGAGGAGACTGATGATAATTCTGGCGCCTTCGAGGGTACAATTGAATACACAATGTTAAATCAACTTAACGTTGATGATAACAACTTGTACGCTGGCCTTGCCACAATCGATTCTGATATCGACGTAATTGTTGAACAGGATATGACTGACGAGGATTCACTTAGAGTCAACTTCTATGACCTAGGTGCAGATGGTGTTAGTACTCAAATTGCAGACCAAGTTGAAGCTCCAACACACAGTGGTGTAGTTTCCCTTGATCTTGACAATTACAAGATTGCAGATACTGTTGTTGTAACATTAGATGATCAAGATATGAACACAGATTCTGAACTAATCGACATATATATCACATCAGCTACAGACGATAAAGTTGGTGACGGTACCACTGCCGGTTTAGTTCTAGATATTACTTATGATGATCAAACCTGGATCAATCACGCACTTGATGCAGATTGTACCACTGCCGGTTCTCCGGACAATGGACTACATCTAACAGGCTTTACATTAGTAGAGACTGAGTCTGATTCAGGAATCTTCACTGGTAGCTTCCAAGTACCAAGTACATTCTGTCATGCCGATAACGGTACTGTAACAGTAACTGGTACAGACATTGAAGTCAACTATCAAGATTACAGAAACGCATCTGGTGAATCTATTGAAGTAGGAGATGGTGCAAGCGTTAATGCAAACACCGGTTCTGTTGCTTTTGATAGAACAGTCTACCCAGTTCCATATGGTTCTGCTTCAGGAACACAATTCCTTGAGCACGCAACTGCAGGTACTGCTGACTTAGCACAAGGTGATGTCGTCGTACACGTTAGAGTAACCGATGCTGACTACAACGTATCAGCAATGGGTGAAGACTCTATTACAGATGCTAACGTTACACTTAATATCGAAAGAGGATCTGCTTCTAAATTCTTAGCAACCCTAGGTAACACTACCTCTGGAGCAACTGACGGTTTAACCGCTAACGGTAAAATGGTCGAAGTATCTCCAGATTCTGGTGTATTCGAGTATGATCAAACTGTCACATTTACAAGTGGACCAACTACAGATTGTCCATCTGCATTTAGTGCCGGTTGTATCTTACAAGGTGATATCATCACTGTAGAATACACTGATAACAATGATGCCTCAGGTAAGAAACAAACTGTAACTGACTCTGCTACTTTCGACCTTAGAAACGGTGTATTACAATCCGATAAATCTGTCTACTTAATTGGTTCAGATATGATCTTAACCTTAATTGAGCCAGACTTTGACCTCGATAATGATGGTGCACAATCCGTTCCACTCAATTTGATTGAATGGGACAGTGATGCAGCAACTACAACCTTAAATGGTAACGAATCCGGTGGCGATAGCACTGCTAACGCAGCCGCATTTGATCCAGAGCCTTCTAATCTCAGAGAAACAGGTGACTCTACTGGAATCTTCCAAGTAGTCATTGAAATCCCTGAAACCTTAGGCGGCGATAAATTGGATAGAGGTGAGAAAATCGACTTAGAATACACTGATTGGGGTCCAGCCGGAGCTGACTATGTTGGACAAGAGGATGAAGATATTGGCTTAACTGTCTATACTTCTAACTTTGGTGCAACAATAGAACTCGATCAAAAAGTA